>SDBV01002398.1_pt1 | contig 27988 bp, 24 predicted proteins | sample 2277081 | NCBI WGS metagenome assembly SDBV01 (sample SAMN10402039, study PRJNA504765) | marine sediment metagenome | isolation source: marine sediment core GS10_PC15, 223 cmbsf | place: Arctic Ocean: Southern Knipovich Ridge | collected 2010 | reverse complement strand
CGCCGAACTGCTCGGTGTATCCCAACCGACGGTTTCGAAAGCGATTGCCCGTCTTGAACAGCGGCTCGGCGCGATGCTACTGTACCGGACCTCGCGCAAGCTTTCGCTCACGCCGACGGGCGAACTGCTGCGCGACCGCGCGATCCGCCTGCTCGCCGATGCCGAACTGATCGAGAGCGAAGCGTCTGCGCAGGCGCTCGAGCCGCACGGACTGGTGCGCGTGAATGCGCCCATGTCGTTCGGCCTGCAGCATCTGTCGCCGTTGCTGCCCGCGTTTCTCGATCGTTATCCGAAGGTCGACATTGACCTCGTGCTCACCGATCACATCGTCGACATCGTGTCCGGCGGCTTCGACGTTGCGATCCGGATCGCCGAGCTGACCGATTCTTCGCTGCGCTCGCGCAAGCTTTGCGCAGTGCGCCGGCCGCTCGTCGCGTCGCCTTTGTACCTCGAGCGGCACGGCCGGCCTGATCATCCGCGCGATCTCGAAGCGCACGCGAGCCTGATCTACACCAACCTGCCGACGCCGGGGTACTGGCGCTTCCATCACGTGACGGGCGAGGAATCCGGGGCACAGGTGCGTGGCCGCATCCGTACGAACAATGCCGAAGTGATCATGCCGGCACTGATTGCCGGGCACGGCCTGGCTCTCCAGCCGGAGTTCGTGGTGTGGGACGCGTTGCAGCGCGGCGAGCTTGAGGAAGTGATGCGCGACTGGAAGATCGCCGACATCAACGTCAATCTCGTCACGCCGCCCGGCATGCTGCGGGCCGCGCGCGTGACCGTGCTGCTCGACTATTTCGCGGGCCATTTTGCCCATGTGCCCTGGGCTGCCTCCGAACGTTGAGCATACATCGGGTACGGCGCGGCGGACCGCATACGCCGCGCCTATTTGGCCGGTACGGCTGCGAGCGCCTCGTGCGGCGCCGCGGTGCGTTGCGGCGCCTTGTGCACCATTGTGTAGGCGTAGTCGACACCCATGCCGTACGCACCCGAGTGCTCCTTCACCAGCGCCATGACCGCGTCGTAGGTCTCGCGGTGCGCCCAGTCGCGCTGCCACTCGAGCACAACCTGCTGCCACGTGACCGGAACCGCGCCGGCCTGCACCATGCGCTGCATCGCATAGTCATGCGCGTCCTTCGACGTGCCGCCCGAGGCATCGGCCACCATGTAGATCTCGTAGCCGCCTTCGAGCATCGCGGACAGTGCGAACGTCGTGTTGCAGACCTCCGTCCACAGGCCGGACACGATCACTTTCTTTCTGCGGTTCGCGGCGAGCGCGTCGCGAACCTTCTGGTCGTCCCATGAATTCATCGAGGTGCGTTCAAGCAGCTTCGAATCCGGGAACACGTCGAGCAGCTCGGGATAGGTGAAGCCCGAGAAACTCTCTGTTTCAACCGTCGTAATGGTGGTCGGGATGTTGAATGCCTTGCCGGCCTTCGCGAGCCCGACGACATTGTTCTTCAGCGTCTGCCGGTCGATTGACTGCACACCGAAAGCCATCTGCGGCTGCTGATCGATAAAGATCAACTGGCTGTTCTGGGGAGTGAGTACTTCAAGCTTCGGATTGCTCATGGCGCGTGTCATCCTTTGAGGAGTGCAGGGGTGAGCGTGCCTCGTTCGCGCAAGCGGGAGGCGCTCGATATGCGTTGCGTCGGACCGTCATCTGACGCGACGTAATTAAATACACAATCAGGCGATGCGACCATCCAAAAAACGGAATCGATTCGATTCCAAAAAGCGGTGTGAGAAAGCGGTGGTCTAGCCTTCTGCTTTTCATGTGGACCTGCTACGCTTCCCACAGTTTTGACGATACGCTGTTCGCTGCCGGTCTGCATTTTCATTGTCAACCCGAGATGCCTGCCATGAAACCGTATGTCCTTTCGCTGCTCGCCGGCATTCTTGCCGGTACCATCTACGGCGTGATCGGTGTGCATTCGCCGGCGCCGCCGACCATTGCGCTGCTCGGCCTGCTCGGCATGCTGGCCGGCGAGCAGATCCTGCCGCTCGCGCGACGGATGATGGAGGGGAATAAACTCAACGCTGCGTGGCGCGAGGCGAAATGCAGCCAGCACATGTTCGGCCGGCTGCCGGGAGGCAAACTCCCTGATGCTGCAACGCAAGATCAGCGGTCGCCGTGACGGGGCGGTCTGCGTACTGCGATAGATGGGGATTCGGCTAACGGAAGCCGTAGACCAAGACCTTTTTGCCCTCAAATCTTTCCTGCACTCCTTGCTGGCAATACGGTGGACACGTTACGCCGTCCGGGGTCGTGCCTGATACGCTGATCGCCTTGGAGACAACCGATTCGATGAGCGTCCCGTCGTCAGCGACGACGATTTGCAGGTCGGTCTCGACGCCGGCCGGAACGGGACCGCCGGCGGTGTATGTGATCTGCATGGTGCCGGTGCAATCGGGGTTCACCGTGTAGGTTCCAGTCTGATCCGGATTGAATGTAGTCTGCCCGCCTTTCGGCAGCCCGCCGATCACCCCGTAATCGGTCCGTGAAAAATGGCCCGCGCCATCGAACGTCACCAGAGCGACGTCATCGAGGATCGACGGGGAGGCGAACGCATGAACCTGATTATCCGGGCCCAGCAGTCCAAGAATTTCTCCGTGGCCGCTAAATCCATAGGGTCCTTTTAGCGTTGCGTTCGAGCAAAGGCCAGCGGCGGCCTGCGCGGAACCACTGAGCGAGAGAAGAGCAACGGCGGTGACTGACAAGATGCTCAAATGCTTGATCTTCATGGTTATCTCCTTGTTACCGAATCAGGCGCTTAACATCACAGCCCGCAAGCGGAGCTATCGCCTGGCGGGACCAGGCGTTCAGTTCAAACAGGCAAAATAAAAATTGGCCACAGGAACATCCGGCCACCGCTGTTTGCGGAGCAAGCGATGAGCGAATGAGGGGCCGTCGGTGCGGCCGGTTGTTCCGGGGTACGAGGCGCGAAAGCTCAGGCGTGGGCCAAGTAAATGAATGGCGAAACGCTTCACCAGGCGGTTATTTTTCGCCCGGTGCCGGTGGGCACGTGCGGAAGGAGTGCACGAAAGCCCGCGCAATTGTGACTTCGTGAGTCGGCTACGCTTTAAGGTCGCATAGCAAAAAATAGTTTAATCCACGATATTCACGGCTGCCGGATAAATATCGGACAAAAGGCAGGCGCATTCAGCACCGTGTGATGGGCACCGTGCGCTACCGCCGGGTAGCGCACGACTGCGATGGGCTTATGACTGCGTCTAAAAGCTGTCCCATTCGCCGGCGCCGGCGGTTTCCACTTCCCGAACGGTTTGCGATGCGGGCCGCTTCGGGGCTGGCGTGACAGGAGCTCTGGCGCGCGCCGGAGTCGCAGCGCTGCGTGTTTGCGCGGCAGGGCGGCTCGCTTCGGCGCTGCGCGAGGCGTCCAGCCTGAACATCGAGACGGACGCTTTCAGGTCGGCTGCCTGCGATTCGAGCGAACTCGCGGCGGCCGCCGCCTGTTCGACCAGGGCCGCGTTCTGTTGCGTGACTTCGTCCATCTGCGTGACAGCCTGGCTGACCTGGCCGATGCCCTTGCTCTGTTCCTGCGAGGCGGCGGTAATTTCCCCCATGATGTCGGTCACGCGCCTGATTTCGCGAGTGATCTCGCTCATCTTCGAGCCGGCTTCCTGCACATGGCCGGCGCCGGTCCGGACCCGCTCCACGGAATCGTGGATCAGTTCCTTGATCTCTTTGGCTGCCGCCGAGGAACGCTGCGCCAGCGAACGCACTTCCGAGGCGACCACCGCGAAGCCGCGCCCCTGTTCGCCTGCCCGTGCGGCTTCCACAGCCGCGTTCAGCGCCAGGATATTGGTCTGGAAGGCGATACCCTCGATGATGCCGACAATGTTCGCAATCTTGTCCGAACTGGCGTTGATGCCCTCCATTGTTTCCACCACGCGTGACACCACCGTACCGCCTTGTTCCGCCACCTGGGCAGCCTGTGCTGCGAGCTGATTGGCCTGACTGGCATTGTCGGCATTCTGGGTGACGGTCGAGGTCAGTTGCTCCATGCTGGATGCGGTTTCCTCGAGCGAGGCGGCCTGCTCTTCAGTGCGCTGCGACAGATCCTGGTTGCCCGCCGCAATCTGGTGCGTGGCAGTGGCAATCGAATCGGCCGAGACCTTGATTGTGCCGATCGTATGCGTGAGTTGCTCCTGCATGCGCTTCATTGAAAACAGCAGGCTCGAACGATCGGCCGGCGCGGTCTTCACGACGGCAGTCAGATCGTTGCTGGCAATCTGGTTAGCAATTTCGGCGGCGTACGACGGGTCGCCGCCCAATGAGCGCAGAATGCCGCGGTTGAGCTGTACCACCACACCCGACAGGGCCGCTGCGATGAGCAGCAGAATTCCAAGGCTGCGGTACAAGGTCGAGCGGAATGCCGCATCAATGTCGTCGACATAAGCCCCCGTGCTGAGAATCCAATCCCAAGGCTGATACGCTACGACGTAAGAGATCTTGGGCGAGGCTTCGGTGGCACCCGGCCTCTGAGCGGAATACGCAGTAAAACCCTTGCCGTCGCGCTTGACCACAGCGACCATCTCTTTGTACACGTAGACGCCGTTTGCGTCCTTGAAGTCGCTGACATCTTTGCCATCGTACGAGGGCTTCGTCGGATGCATCAGGGCGATCGGCTGTGAATTGGAGAGGACGAAATAGCCGTCTTCGCCGTAGCGGATATGCCGGATGCTGTCCATGGCCCGCTTCTGGGCTTCTGCTTCTGGCAAGGTTCCGGCAGTCACCTCATCGCCATACATCTTGACGACACTCAGCGCGACCTCCGACGCGTGTCTCAGGTCCGCCTTGCGCTCTTCGAGCCGCGTTTCCCTCGTCTGGTAGGCGTCGTAGACCGATATTCCGGCAAGACATAGCAGGCTGAGGATGAGCGGCAACCATAGCTTCTGGGCAAAAGACAGTTTCATACCTATGGAATCCTTCCATTGAACATGTCATGAGCGGGTAAAACTCGCGCCGGGCCGGATCGCCAAGGGATCTATAGCTTATTGGAAGCTACGGCGGTGCGCGGCCGGCGTCCGTCAGTTTTCAAAATCATTTCAATATCTGCGGGACTTAGCCATCATGGTTATATCGGCTATGGATTGGCGAGCTTTAGGGGAGGGCATACCCCGAGAGTGACGATTTATAACTAAGCCGACCGCAACGGGCGGGCGACGGCCATGAAGAGATGTTCGCGTGGCGCAGGCGCGCGTCTGATCAATTGCCAAAAACAGACTGTTTCAGATAGTCTTGAAGCATTTTCGCAACCGGTCGCGAACGGTAGTTTGTCGATCGGCGGGGGCGAAAGAACATAAATTTCAATTAGATGAATAAAGAGGGCATGTGAAAGCATTTGCCAGGGTTGGATTTTGTCTGTTCGCATTGTTGATGGCTTCTTTTGCAAACGCGCAAGCTGATTCGGCGAAGGCGGAGTTTAAGGCGGCCTCCGAAGAGTTCGATAAAGCCGCATTGTCAGGTCCGCGCAACATCCAGATATTCGACGAGGCTACGCTTGCGCTCCCGGCGGGCGACAAGTTTGTGCCAGCAGCCGCAGCAGCTCGCTTGCTGCGATCAATGGGGCAAACGGTCGATGACAGAAGGCTCGTCGGCATGGTCACCCCGGCGGAGGAGGATGGCAACTGGGTTGCCATCGTCATGTTCACAAAGGATGGCTACATACGCGACGACGATGCGCAACACTGGAAGGCCGATGAGATGCTCCGGAGGCTGACGGAAAGCGTCACGCAATCCAATGCTGCACGCAAGGCACACGGTTTTCCCCAGCTTGAGGTACGCGGGTGGGCAGAGGCGCCCACCTACGATGCGGCGACGCACCGTCTGGTATGGGGAGCCATTGTGCGCAAAGAAGATGGGCCCGATGACGACGCACATCAGGCGGTGAACTACCAGACAGTGGCGCTAGGCCGCGATGGCCACCTTGAGTTGACAGTGGCTTCGCGCCTGAGCTCGTTTGCGGCCGACAAGGCCATTGCGAATGCGCTGCTTGCAGACATCGACTATGTTCCGGGCAAGCGCTACGCCGATTTCGACAAGTTCACCGACCGGGTCGCCGAGTACGGCCTTGCCGCACTGGTCGTCGGTGTTGCGGCCAAGAAGCTTGGCCTGATCGCTATGCTTATCGCGTTTGCCGCGAAATTCTCAAAGCTCGGTGCCGTTATCTCGATCATGGTGGCGGCCGTCGTCAGACGCTTTGGCAAGCGCAAGGCGGCGTCGCCGCAGGGTCGCCAGGAGCCCCGCTAAGGATCGTCATGGGCAAATTACTCGTGTTACTGCTCGGCGGATTGAAGCTGGGCAAGGTGCTAATGACAACTGGCTCAATGCTGTTGTCGATTGCGGTGTATGCCGTTTTCTACGGATGGCGATTTGCGGCGGGCTTCGTCGCGCTGTTATTCGTCCACGAAGCAGGACACTACCTCGCGGCGCGGCAGCGTGGTCTTGCCGTGAGTTTGCCGACGTTCGTACCGTTCGTGGGCGCCTGGATTCAGCTCAAGGAGTTGCCACACGACGCTGAGACGGAAGCCTATGTCGGTTTGGCGGGGCCGCTGTTGGGTACGGTGGGTGCGCTCGTTTGCTATTTCGCCGCACGTCATGCCGATAACGGCTTGCTGCTTGCACTGTCCTACGCGGGATTCTTCCTGAATCTCTTCAATCTGATTCCGCTGTCGCCGTTTGACGGTGGCAGGATTACGGCGGTTTTGTCTCCGCGCATCTGGTTTGCTGGCGTTCCGGTGTTGATTGCGCTGTTTCTATATCATCCCAGCCCACTCCTGATAGTAATGGCGATTCTCGCGATCCCGCAATTAAAGCGGGCTTGGCACTATGATCCGCGCGATCCGGAAAACGTCCGCTACTACGAAGTGGCCACCTCGGTGAAGCTGACCTACGCGTTCTATTACCTGGGGTTGCTGGCGTTTCTCTCGTTGATGACTTTTGGCGTCCATGACATGTTGGCGGCGGTTCACCGGGGTTAGCCGCTACATGACAATTTGACGGAACCGATTAGGTCTGCGGCAACGGACGGCTAAAACGGACATTCGACATCTGAATCCAGATGGATGACAATCGTCGTGTCCTTACCTTAAGGCAGGAGCCGCAATGTTCGACCTTTCCACGCTGAGCACGTTTGTTGCTGTCGTTCTGGGGCTGTTCCTCATTCCGGGTCCTGCAGTACTTCTCGTACTCAGTCGTACTGTTCAGGCTGGCCGCAGGACTGGGATCATGACAGGCCTCGGTATAGCGACGGGAGACTTTGTGCATACCGTCTTTGCCGCAGTCGGTCTGTCGGCGGTGCTGATGACTTCTGCACTCGCGTTTAACGCAGTCAAGTTCATCGGAGCGGCGTATCTAATCTATCTCGGCATTCGTGCGATCCTTGAAAAGCAGGGGGACGCTTCGTTGCCGAAGGTCGCCGCCGTCACGCCTGGAAAGGCTTTCTTGCAAGCCGTGCCGGCGGAAGTCCTCAACCCTAAGACCGCGCTATTCTTCCTCGCCTTCATGCCTCAATTTGTGCATCCTGAAAGAGGGTCTGTGTTTTTGCAGTTCGCGATTCTGGGGCTTATTTTTGTCGTGTTGAGTTCGTTGTATACGACGCTGATCGCACTTTCGATACGTTCATTAGGTCGAGTTGCGAGGCGTCTGTCATGGATTAGTCGTTGGCAAGGGAAGATCGTAGGTAGCATCTTTATCACACTGGGATTGAAAGTCGCTACTCAACATCGATAAACCGTTGGTCAATGGCTGTTCCCCGGAGAGTTGAATGATCGCGCCGGGGCCGTCTCCTGGCGAGCGCGTCCGACAGTGGACGGTCAGTTGTCGCCATCCGTCACCTCTCCGGACCTTATTGACCAAGAGTGTGAGCAATCAATGAGGAGGACGTGATTTACGGCAGTCTGTCAAACCGGCGCTTGACGTCGAGATGGAGCCGCCTTCGCTGCGACCGGTGCGAGACCCAGCACAATCACGAGGAATCCGACTTGGGCCAAATAGAATGGTGCAAGCCACTGATCGTTCGCCGCGACATAGTACGTGTTATGGATTACGTCGCTCACGATGATCGCAACGGTTAACCCGATGCCCACCCTCGGTTTAACGAACAACAGAACGGCGGCAAGCGGATCAAGAATAGTTAGCATAGCCCAGTATACCCGGCTGGTAAGGGCAATCTTGCTTCCGTAGCCATAGTCCCAAAGCATGCCATGCTGCAGAATGGCACGGGCATGATTGAAGGTTGCAGCAAGGAGGCATAGTGCGAATAGCGTGCGAATGACAATCGATGCACGGCGCATTCTGACGCTCATAGAGAGGAGTTGCGCCCAGCTTACCAGACCGAAACTGATCGTAACCATCACTGCGGAGGGCCGTTCCGCGTCGAATCGCAGCCCGATGCACCGGCACATCGGGGCTCGAATCCTTTTCGCATTGCAAGACACAGCACGACTACGGCAACGCGACGATGTATGCCGCCATGTCCCGCGCAAAGCAAAGCTTCACCCTGCCGCCAGTGCCTCAAACGCATTGCTTACCGCGTCAATCGCTGCGTCGTCGATATGCCGGTGAACCACAAGACGCAGCGCATATGGACCACTCGCGCGAATTGCAATGCCGTGAAGCGCAAGCTGCCGCACGTGGCTTTCCGCTTTGCCGTCCGGTACCTTCAGCCGCAAAATATTGGTCTGAGGCGGATATCGGTCAACTTCCACTAGCGCAGTATTCCGTAGGCGCTCCCAAAGCAGCAACGTGCGCCGATGATCCTCCGCGAGCCTGGCAGGCATCGTCCTTAGCGCGACCAGACCGGCGGCAGCCATAATGCCCGCTTGCCTCAGTCCGCCGCCAATCGTTCGCCGAAAGGTTCGCGCGCGCTCGATGAATTCATGAGAGCCGAGCAAGATTGAGCCCATTGGAGCGCTTAGCCCCTTTGACAGGCAAAACGTGACGCTATCTCCGTACTGCGCAATATCGCGGGCATCAATACCTAGAGCGACCGCCGCGTTGAACAGACGGGCTCCGTCCAGATGGACCGCGGCGCCTCGCTTACGTGCAACGCCGGCCACCTGCGCCAGATAGTTGAGACTCTGAACGCAGCCGCCTGCCGCATTGTGGCTTGTCTCGATCGCCACCATCGCAGTCGGCTCGCCGTAGCGCGAGTATCCGCCGCGGATGCTATTGCTCAATATCTGCAGGTCCATTTCCCCGCGGCGCGAGGCAACCGTGCGGCAGAACAGGCCCGCGAGGCGCGAGACACCGCCGCCCTCCGAGTTGGCCATGTGGGCGTCCTGGTCCAGCACGGCTTCACCGCCGCGATGTGCGTGGACCAGCGTGGCGATGGCATTGCCCATCGTGCCGCTGCATACGAAGAGCGCATCCTCCTTACCCAGCAATGTTGCTGCTTCCTGTTCCAGCGCCTGGACAGTCGCGTCTCCCTCCAGCGTATCGTCGCCGAGCGACGCGTTGCGCATGGCGTCCCACATCGCGTCAGTGGGGCGCGTCACCGTATCGCTGCGCAGATCGATCATGCTAGTCCCCTGGGATTGGTGGCCCCGCTCTCGGGCGCGCTTTGTTCAGGTATGCGAACGGTCTCTGGCTGCTCATAGGCAACATGTGCCAGTTTCATCACTAACTTGACGGCCACTGTGTTGCTGTAAACGTTGATCGCAGTACGGCCCATGTCAAGAAACGCATCAACGCCTGCGATGATGGCGAGCGCTTCAACCGGAACCCCAATCGTGGTCAGCACCATTGCAACGGCCACTAGGCCGCCCGACGGCACGTTTGCGCTGCCCTTGCTCGCGAGCGTAGTAACGATCACGATAGACAGCAGCGTGTGCCAGTCGAGCGGAATCCGATACGCGTCAGCCAGAAAACCGACTGCGAGCGCAAAGTACATGATGGAGCCGTCGCGATTGAATGCGTAGCCGAGCGGTAGCACCACCGATGCTACTGCTTTCGGCACGCCCATTTCGACGAGCTTCTCCATATGCACCGGCAGGCTCGCTTCCGACGAGCGGGTCGCAAACGCGAGCAGCACAGGCTCACTGATCTGGCGGGTCACTTGCAGCGGATTTTCGCCGATCGCCTTCAGAATGACAGCGAAAAACACGAGAAGCACCGCAAGGCCGAGGTACATCACACCCACCAGCTTGACAAGCGAAAGCAGTGTCGCCAGTCCCTGGGTGGCGAACAGCCACGAGATAATCGCGAAGATGGCGATCGGCGAGAGCGAAATGATCCAGTCGGTTACCTTGAAGACGGCACCCATCAACGCGTCGAGTACGTCGATCAGTGGCTTTGCGCGGGCGCCCAGCGAGGCGAGCGCGAGCCCGAGAAGCACCGCGAAGAACAGCACGGGCAGAAGATTGCCACCGGACATCGCGGCCACGATGTTGCTCGGGATCATGTCGAGAAAGAACTTCGTCCAGTCCACGCTGGTTGCGATGACCTTGCCGGGTTTGGCTGCTGCGGCGAGGTTCGCGCCGAGGCCGGGATGAAACAGCGCGTTGAGCGCCAGGCCGACGAAGATGGAGAGCACCGTCGCCACAAAGAAGTAGCCCAGGCTGATCGCCGATACCCGCCCGAGCGAGCGGGCCTGATTGCCCATCTGGTAGATTCCGAGCGTAATTGCTGTGAACACCAGCGGCACGACAATCATCTTGATCGCCTGCACGAATGCCGTTCCGATAGGTTCGAGCGTCTTGGCGAAATGCGGAAACAGAAACCCGACAGCGCACCCCAGCACAAGCCCGAGGAGCATCTGGACAGGCAAAGGGATTCTTCGACGACCGTGCTGCAATTGCATGGTTATTCTCCCGGAACCGCGTGACGGCAGGTGGTAAGTTTGTGCGAGCGGGGTTACGTCCGCTCCTCGCCCAGGTGCGCAAGGAACTTCAGGCGAATCTGCAACGCCCGCTCGAGGTGCGCATAGACGAGACGGCGCGCCTGCTCGCCATCGCCAGCCTTGATGGCCGTGCAAATCTCAAGGTGTTCGAGCACCGCCTCTCTGGTCCGCTCGACGCTATAGCGTTCAACGCGCCGCAGTGCGAGCCCGCTCTGAGCGCGTAAGTTCTGGTAGGCCTGTCGCAGGCGCTGATTGTCGGCGCATTCGAACATGGCTTCGTGGAACGCCCAGCCAATGCTTTGCGCTTCGTCGACGTCGAGCGCCTGTTCTGCCGCGATCCCCTCGGCGAGCGCCTCCAGGCGCGCGGCTGTGTCATCAAGCGAAGCGCATGAGCCGCGGCGGGCTGCGAGGAATGCGGCCATTCCCTCCAGCGCAATCCGCATTTCATGGATTTCGCGCAGATCGCCTACCGACATCTCACGCACGAACGTGCCGCGCATCGGCACGATTTCGAGCAGGCCATCGCGCGCGAGCCATTTGACTGCCTCGCGAATTGGCGTGCGGCCAACCTGCAACCGCTCAGCAAGACTGCGTTCGGAAAGCGCTTCGCCGGGGCGAAGCGAGCCATTGACGATCAACGCGCGAAGGCGCTCGTATGGTTCGTCGGATTCACTGGTTTGCGTCTGGTTCATAGCTGGTATACCAGCATGACAAAAACTGGCCTGCAAGGCTTTTTTGATGTTTTTTGCATTCTTGTGACGGATCGCTTGGGGCCAGTGGCGACCCGGCGCAAAGCAGCCGCACGGTTGCGAGCCGCTTCGCTGTGGCTAAGTTTTGATTGCGAATGAAGTCGGAACCGCGTCTTGGCAGGACACTTGTCAGTATGGCGCGGAGGCGCGTGTGTTGGCGCCGTAGTCCGGCCAGGCGCCCATCGGCGCGCCCGCCTATTGACCCGCGTTCAAGTGATTGATAGGATGGGGCCACTTTCAAAACGCCCTCCCGGTTCGCCGGGAGGGCGTTTCGTTTTGGTTCCTACAATCCCAATGGAACCTTGGAATGAAAGCACCCGTTGAAATCCGCTCAGGATCTGACGCCAGCCTCGGATATGTGCAGTATGGCAATGGCCCTATTCGCGTCCTGGTCATGCATGACTGGCTCGGCGACCACTCCAGCTACGATGGAGTCATGCCCTGGCTCGATAGCCTCGCGTTCACATATGTTTTTGTCGATTTGCGTGGCTACGGGCAATCCATCGAATTGGCCGGCGAATTCACGATAGAGGAGATTGCCGCCGATTGCCTCTTGCTCGCCGACCAGCTCGGTTGGACGCGCTTCCACATAGTCGGCCACTCGATGACCGGGATGATCACACAACGCATCGCTGCAGACGCTCCGTCTCGCATCTCGAGTGCGATCGCCGTCTGTCCCGTTTCTGCTGCTGGAAATCGGTTGAGCCCCGAGGCTCGAGCTTTCTTTGCCAGCACGATAGAAGACGACGACGCGCTTCGCCGGCTGTTCAGATTCGTCACTGGGGGGCGGCTTTCCGATGGATGGGCTGATCGCAAGGTGCGGCAAAACCGCGACACGGTGGCGCCTGGCTGCCGGGAGCGATACCTCGAAATGCTGGTCACGGCTAACTTCGTCGATGACGTTCGGGGCCTTGAAACACCCTATTTGGTCATTGTCGGTGACAAGGATCCCGGGATCGATTCGGAGGCAATGGAGCGCACCTTTCTTGCGTGGCACCCGAATGCAGAACTGCACGTTATTCCTAACTGCGGTCATTACCCGATGCAGGAGTGCCCGCCATACTTTGCAACCGTTATCGAGAGCTTCTTGAAGCGCAAAGCTATTTGACCTGAATGGCCGAAGGCAAGCTGCGAGCGGACATATTCGGGCCCGGGCTCGACAATATTCGGCCGGCGGGGAGTTGCGCTTACTCCCCGTCAGGCTGATCTTAAGACCCGCCAACGCTACCAGTTCAGCAAAAGGGGAAGGTGGGCGCCTGGGCTGAACCGCTTTGACGAGAACTACCGTGCGCCATTGCACAAGAAATCGCGCTCGGCAGTCAATTCGATGCGATTGCGGCCGTGCTGTTTTGCCCGATAGAGCGCCTGATCGGCAAGCTCGATGATCCCGGCCGTGCTGACTCGCGGCGTATCGCTCACGGCAATTCCCACGCTAATCGTGACAAAGGGTCCCGTCGCGGTGTCATTGGGGATTTCAAGCAAGCGAAGTGCTTCCTGCATCGCGACGGCCACGACTCGTGCGCCGGTTTCGTCGGTCGAAGGCAGAATCGCCGCGAACTCCTCTCCACCGTAGCGGGCGAGCAGATCGCCGCTCCGAGGTAGCGCGGATTGAAGCACGCGCGCCACGGAGATCAGGCAACGGTCTCCTGCGGGATGGCCGTAGCGGTCGTTTAGGATCTTGAAGTAATCAATGTCGATCAGCAGCAGTGCAAGTGGATGCCGATTGTGAATGGCGCGATTCCATTCGAGTACTAACGTTTCGTCAAAGCGGCGGCGATTGGCCGTATGAGTCAATGCGTCGGTGAGTGCCATCTGCTGGAGGCGATCTCCCGCTTCATCAAGCTGGCGTTGCGCAAGGACGTAACGCAGTTGCAGCAGTATCGAACGGGTAACGTAGGCGATCAGAGCCGTCAATATCCCCACGATTGCCACGTAGAAGTGCCGGCCCGTAAGTGAGATGCTAAGCGCAAGCAAAGCCAGCGTATAGAACATCGGACTGACGTTCTCTATGAGCAACGATAGAGTGGGCTGGCGCGATACAGCCTTGGCTGCATCGCGTTGCGGATGCGGCATCACAATCGCAACAGCGAGGACGAGAAACGGCAGATCGACGAGTACGTCCATGCTGGAGGCCCCGCTGGACACCGCAACCCAACTGTTATATACCCAGGCCGTTACCGCATAGATCCACAGAAAGCAAAACAGGATCGCATAGAACCGGCGCTGCGGACCGCGCGGCTCGGCAAACAGACGTAAGCTCGCGGCAATCGCGAGGACGACGTTTTCGACGTTATAGGTCAGAACAAGGGTTGAAACTTCGGCTGGCGCGGGCGGGGCATCCGAAAACGGCATCACGGAAAAGATGCTGACGTACGCGAGGAAGCCGGCTAGCAGTGCCTGAGCTGCATCCATCCATACGAGGAAGGGAATGCGTTGTTTCGTTGAAGCCAAAGAGATGGCGAGTAGAACTGGCACGCCGTAGATGAAGAAGGAAAAATCGGAGAACCACGCGGCGCTTAGCGGAGCGTGTTGAAAAATGTCCTCCCATGCACTGAGGAACATACCGAATGTCCACAAAAACAGTCCGGCACTGAACAACACCCAGTGTGAGCGCGACTCGTCTCTCTCGGTGAAGGCTCGCCAGCATGAGCAGGCTAACGCTATCGACGGTGCCAGCAGTAAAAACGGATAGCTAACGGCTGTGGCCTGTGCGGAAAACGCCAGCATGCGTATCAAATGCAGGATCACGAAAGAGACAGCGAACAGCGCGAGATGTTTCAGTTTCGTTGATTGGCGCACGGTTCAGATCCCGGATCTCGGAAGGGCATACGGAAGTATTCAGAAAGCCAATTGCCAACTTGAAAACCGGACAGGTTTCTTGCGGCGGCAATTCGCCTCGCTCCCACATCATTATGCTAGTCGAGAGCGTGTCCTTGTTCGCGGATCAGGTCAATCAGCGCGCGCAATCGGGCAGGGATATGCCGCCGTCCAGCGAAGTAGAGCGACAGGCCTGGATAGGGCGGCGTCCAGTCCTCCAGTACGGACTCGAGCCGTCCTGACGAAATATGCTCCGTGACCGACGGCTCGGGAACATAGGCCAATCCGGCTCCTTCCAGCGCCGCCTCGAGGATCAGGCCGGACTCGTCGAGCGTCAGGGGGCCGGGCGCGTCAATCAACACAGCCTGACTCCGCTTTTCGAAGCCCCAACGGTAGAGTTTTCCCGTTGGCATGCGACCGCGAATACATCGATGCCGCATCAGGTCGGCCGGGACGGCGGGCCGATCGCGCCCCGCGAAGTAGGCGGGCGCTCCTACTACGACCGCGCGCATTGTCGATGTGATCGGGACGGCGATCATGTCGGGCGGCACCGTGTCGCCAAAACGGATGCCTGCATCGAAACCTTGGCCCAGTACGTCGACAAGCGCCTCCTCGGTGGCAATTTCCAGTTCGACGTGCGGGTGGCGCCTCATATAGTCGAGGAATAACGGCAGCAGCATCTGACTCGCAGCGCGGAACGTGTTGATGCGAAGCAGCCCCGATATCTCCGTGCTGCTTTCGCCCATATTTTCCAGTGCGCTATCAATCGCTGCGAGCGCTGGGGCGATTTCCGCTACGAATCGCTCACCTGCCTCGGTCAGCGCAACGCTGCGCGTTGTGCGATTGAACAGTCGCACGTCAAGGCGATTCTCCAGCTCGGCGATGGCGTGGCTGAGCGCCGACGAAGACACAGCCAGTTCCCGCGCAGCCGCACGAAATCCGCCACAGCGGGCCACTGCGGAAACCGCCTCAAGTTCGGCCAGGGTTGCCTTGCTCATTGATCGATTCTCCTCATCAGTATGTCCGGTTGCAGTATGGTTATCAGATCAAAGGGTAACGCACATAATGGCCTCCCGAACCAATAGAGGGAGCAATGTCATGCGTATCATCGACAAGATCTATATTGACGGTGCGTTTGTCACACCGCACGGCCACGAACGAGCGCCGCTTTTCAATCCTGCTACCGAAGAGCAGATCGGCGAGGTTCGCCTTGGCGATGCGGAAGACGTTAATGCTGCTGTTGCAGCGGCGAAGCGGGCTTTCCCGGCGATGGCGCGTACGACGCCCGCCGAGCGTGCCGCAATGCTGCGTCGCATCCGTGATGCGGTTGCGGCACGTGCCGACGCTCTCGCCGCAGCCATCGCCGAGGAATATGGCGCGCCACAAGATTTCATCGGTTTTGCGTTGCGCCACATCACCATGATCTTCGAGGACATGGCAAAGACTGTGGAGACCTACGACTTCCGCCGCACTGTCGGCAACGCTGAGGTCACGATGGAGCCGCTTGGCGTGGCTGCCGCCATTATTCCGTGGAATTACAACGTTCCGTTTATTGCGTCCAAGGTTGCCACTGCGCTGGCTGCAGGATCGACGATCGTGGTCAAGCCATCCGAGATGAGTGCGATCCAGACGCAGGTCATGTTGGAAGCGATGCACGAGGCCGGCCTGCCGGAGGGCGTATTCAACGCCGTCAACGGTTATGGCAATGTCGTAGGCGCCGCACTCAGCAACCATCCGGACGTCGCAAAAATCAGCTTCACCGGCTCGACCGCGACCGGGCGTGCGATCTTGACCGCTGCGGCGCAGACCTTCAAGCGGGTGACGCTGGAGTTGGGTGGCAAGAGTCCGCAAATCATCCTGCCGGATGCGGACCTCGACGCCGCGCTTCCTCTCGCGGTGGCTTATGGTTTCGCCAATAGCGGGCAGGCCTGTATCGCGGGAACCCGCATCCTCGCACCGCGCAGCCGGCTGGACGACATACTCGCCCGCTTAAAGGCGCTGGTCGGGAGCCTGGAAGTCGGTGCTTCGACCGAATCCAGGGTGCAGGTCGGCCCTATGGTGAGCGAGAAGCAGTGGCAGCGCATTCAGTCCTATATTCGCCTAGGCCAGGAGGAAGGCGCGACGCTGCTGATCGGCGGCGAGGGCAGGCCCGATGGGTTGGAACGCGGCTGGTTTGTGCGGCCGACAGTGTTCAGGGCGACCAACCAGATGCGGATCGCACGCGAGGAAATCTTCGGCCCGGTTCTGTGTGTCATTCCCTATACCGATGAGGAAGACGCGATTCGAATCGCCAACGACACGGACTACGGGCTGGCATCCTATGTGTTCTCGTCCGATGTCGATCGTGCAAAGCGGGTCGCTGCACGGCTTCAGACAGGACGGGTCACCATCAATTCTGCACCGTTCGAGCCGCTGGCCCCCTTTGGCGGCTGCAAGCAATCGGGCATCGGGCGCGAGAACGGCGCTTTCGGGCTCGATGCGTTTCTCGAACCGCGCGCAGTAGTGAGCTGACCAGCTTCTGCGCAGCGAGCGCAGGGAAAATGATGGGCGTGATTCAATCAGAAGTTTTGCTTCTGAGTACGGCGGCGATGGTGTCGGCAAGGCGGCGAATTGCTTCGTCCATGAGCTGAGGATCTGCGGTCGAAAAGCTCAGACGAAGATGCGACGAGCCATGTGCGTCATGGTGAAATTCCGAGCCGGGCACATACGCAACTCCGTTCTCAATCGCTGTGTCCAGCAGCGCTCGTGCATCTATCGGGACGCTTGGTTGTACCCATACAAAGAATCCGCCCTCTGGCGCGTTCCACCTCGCGTACGGAACCAGGTGTCTTCGCAATGCGTCGAGCATTGCATCGCGCCGCTCCTGGTATCGCCGTCGAACGCGCGCCACGTGCCCGTCTATCCCGCGCTTGAGCAGATTGACCACAATCTCCTGCGAGAGCGTGCTCGGTTGGAGATCGCTGCCTTGCCGCAGGAGCGTTAGCAGCGAGATAACGTTTGCCGGACCCACAATCCAGCCGACCCGAAGTCCCGGGGCAATGATCTTGGAAAATGAACCGATAAACAGTGTTCTTCCTGTATCGGGCGATGCGTTGCCGCAATCCATCTCGAGAAGTGTAGGCGGAAGGACTCGGTCCGAAAATCTGATCTCACGATACGGGCTGTCTTCAACCAGATACGTGGCACACCGGCGTGCAGTGGCCAGGAGCGTCGCGCGCTCGTCCACGCTGAGAATCTCGCCAGTGGGATTCTGGAAATCGGTCATGGCATAAATACACTTCGCGTCGCTCCCGCGCATCAAGTCATCTTGATCCGCGAGCGATGCGATTTTTGCGCCACGGGCTCGAAACACCTGCAATGCGCCGGGATAGGTGTTGGGCTGGACCAGTACGGAGTCTCCATCGTCTACGAGCAACTGGGTAATCAGGTCGATTGCCTGCTGGGCGCCCGCGGTCACAAGGATGTTCGACGCGTTACATGTGACACCCCGGTCGAGCATGTGCTGCGCTAAAAGCTCCAGCAGTTCCGGATTGCCCTGAGACTGGCCGTACTGCAAAGCGCGTGCGGCTGTGCCCGGATTGTCGAACACAACGCTTAACGCGCTGAAAATCTCGGCGGAAGGGAAGAGCGTGCTATCGGGTTGCCCTGGCCCCAACGAAATGAGGCCAGGCACGTCTTTGGCCAGTTGCTCGAGTTTCCGGATACCTGACGGTTCCAGACGGGTGGACAGGCGCGACAGCGGATTCGTGTGCGACATTATTTGGCCTCGCAGGGTTCGATTCTCGGCTTGCTTGAATTCTCTACAAGTTATCGTGACTCCATTTGTTATCGCGGCTGTCGGGCAAACTTTGTGATTAAAATCTGTTAAAAGTGAAAATGACCGATAAATTCGCAAGGAACCCCCGTGCTCGACGACCGCGACCGACGAATCCTCAGTGCTCTTGCGGGAAACAGCCGCATCAGCTTCCGTGAACTTGGCGAAGTGGCGAACCTGAGTGCCAACGCGACGGCCGAGCGGGTGCAACGACTGGTGGAAACCGGCGTGATTTCCAGGTTCTCGATCGAAATACCTGCGGTCGCGATGGGTCTCAGTCTGCAAGCCTTCATCGACGTACGCTTGCAGCCCGGAACTACCATGGCGGCCTTCGAGAAATCGATCCAGCGCATGGACAGTGTTCTTGAGGGTACGGTTCTTACGGGGACGTTCGACGCGAGACTTCGCGTGGCGTGTTCGGACCCGGAACACCTCAACCGGATAATCGAGGAATTGCGTAGTGCCTGCGGCATTCTGGAGACCAGTAGCGCGATCGTGTGCCGGCAATTGCAGTTGACTTCACATGGGCAAGGGGGGAGCCGGCTGCCGTTGAAATAGCAGATGGAGTTGGTCGATTGTTTCAAGCAATCCTGAGGGTTTCGTAGCGGGTCGAACTGAGCCGGTCGCTGTCGGGCTGGGTTCGGCCATGTGCGGTCGCTGGGTAGTACGATACCAGCCGCTTCAACGTCTCATCGCCTTCAACAACAGTCGCTCAAATCCCCCGACATGACCAGCCGCACTCTGCTATGTGGCTTTCTTGACATCGTCGCTCGACCGATTTGTCAGGATGGCGCCCGCGATAATGTCAAAAAGATGATCGGCCCGCGGCGCGAACGAGGGTTGGTCGACGAGCCAGCCGAGCGACGACATCAGGGCGAACAGGTCGACCCCATCCATATCGGCACGCGCCGTTCCCTCGGCCTGAGCACGGAGCAGTAGCCGCTCTCCCGCCGAGTGCACCGTTGCGCATGAAGCATAAAGCGCGGACTCCGGGTCTGAATGGGCGCTCACCATCAAGGCCACAACGCCACTGTAGCTGTGGACGAATGCTACCCCTTCGCGAAACCAGGACACGAGCGCTTCGCCCGGCGGACTCGACGTTTCGAGTTCGCGTGCCTTCTGTGTCAGCGCGTCCAGATTCGTACACAGCAACGCTTCGAACAGCGCTTCTCGCGTCGGGAAGTGACGCAGCAGTGTGGCCAGACCGACGTCGGCCCGGCGGGAGATGTCTCGCATTGACGCGTCCGCGCCATGCTCGGCGACGACGTCTCGCGCGACTGCAAGCAGGTGGCTGTAATTTTTTCTGGCATCGGCTCGCATGGGTTTCCTTGACAAATGGATCAGTGATCCATATATTGCCAATCGGGATGTGGATCACTGATCCACAAGATACAGCGGATTTGTCCGAATGGGAACAGAGACGCTGTCCGACACCACGAAAGGAGATGATGTCATGGGAAAGCTTGAGGGTAAGGTTGCGGTCATCACGGGCGGATCGAGCGGCATGGCGCTGGCGAGCGCGAAGCGGTTCGTTGAGGAAGGTGCGTACGTTTTCATCACGGGCCGGAGGCAGGAGGTGCTCGACGAGGCTGTCGAGCTGATTGGCCGGAACGTGACCGGCGTGCGCGGCGACGCGGCCAGTCTCGACGACCTCGATCGCCTGTTCGATACGGTCAAACGCGAAAAGGGCAAGATTGACATTCTGTACGCGAGCGCTGGCATTGGCGAATCCGTCCCACTAGGCGAGATTACCGAGCAGCACTTCGATGCAACCTTCGGCCTGAATGCGCGCGGCACGCTGTTCACGGTTCAGAAGGCGTTGCCGCTGTTCAACGATGGCGGATCGATCTTCATGACCGGGTCAGTTGCTTCGGTGAAAGGTTTTCCTGGTTACGGCGTGTACGCGGCGAGCAAGGCAGCGTTGCGCTCATTCGCACGCACCTGGCTTAACGAGCTGAAGGGCAGGAATATCCGGGTGAACGTGCTGAGCCCGGGGCCGATCGCCACACCGATGCAGGACCAGATTCTCGACGAACAGGCGAAGCAGATGTTCGAGTCCCTGATCCCGCGGGGAAAGATGGGTCGTCCTGAGGAAATTGCGGCGGCCGCGCTGTTTCTTGCTTCAGACGATTCGAGCTTCGTGAATGGGGTGGAGTTGTCGGTCGACGGCGGTTTCTCGGCCATCTGAAATCATGCCGAAAGGCGTGTAGCGGGGGCTTTTAGCTTGACAGAGACGATTCGGTATCCGCTGTTAAATATGTAATCCTAATTAATGGGCGGGGTTGATTTAGATGATTGTCCAGCGGGTGTTGTGACATGAGTCCGCGGTTGATCCCCCCTCGAATGGAGAGTTCGTATGAGCTATTCGATTATTGGCTTTGGCGCAATAGGTCAGGCCCTCGCCCGTGCGTTTGCACGAAAGAACATCAATGTGACCGTCGCCAGCCGGCGCCCGCCCGAGGCGTTGATGCAGCAGGCACGAGCGATCGGCCCCTCCGTTGTCCCCAGGACACGGCAGGAGGCAATCGAGTCCGACACGATCTTCCTCGCGGTTCCGTTCTGGGAACATCGCGAAGTCGCGAAGCAGATCGCGACCTGGCAGGGCAAGACGATTATCGATGCGACCAATGCTTACGGTGTTCCCGTTGCAGACCTGGGTGGTCTGCCGTCGTCCGCAGTGGTCGGCAAAGCGTTTACCGGCGCGAGGTTCGTCAAGGGCTTTAACCATTTGCCGGCTGCCGTTCTGGCCGCTGATCCAAACGTGAATGGCGGCAGCCGCGTGGTGTTTCTCTCGAGCGATGACGAAACCGCGGTGGCACCGGTCGCGGCGTTGGCCGAACAACTCGGTTTCGCGCCGGTTGCACTAGGACCGCTTAAGGATGGCGGTGCGCTGGTGCAGGCCAGGGGCAATAGCTGGGGTGAACTGATCTTTAAAGATCTCGTCAGGTTCAGGTAGCTGGTGACCCGAATGACGGCTCAGGATGGATCGCGGTCTGCCGCGGCAGGCTTGTAGTCGGCCAGGAGCTACCATTTTCTCGGACTCTTCAAACGTCTGTCTTAGCAGCTAAAGCGGACTATTCCCGAACTGCGGCAAATCGGGATACGTCTCGTTCGGGCTAGGCTTTCGAGAATCACCCCGGGAAAGCACCTATGTTCTTTTCCCATTTGTGCAAGACGGCTGAACTATTATTTTCCAGGTGAGTTAAACGAAGGAAGACAATTCAAAGGAGAAAGCCATGTTGCCTCCACGCCTTAGCGCCATAAAATCGCGGCTGGATACGTTATCAATGGACAGGAGGCTTGATCCAGAGTTGGAAGCCCTGCAGGCCGAACTGGGCGCGTTGGACGCTGTTCTGGTCGAAGCGGTCAATAGCAGTGAGATGATTCGTAACCTGGCCCGCGAGCGTTTGCCAACGGGCATGCAATTTCTAGGTCCGACCCCGGGAGTCTGCCCCGGGTGCGGACGTGCTTTGTAGCGCTCATTGCCATGCCAGCTCAATCGGCGTTTAGGGCCGCGCGTTGTGACGGTCGGAATGGCACTCCGAACGCTCCTCATCACATCTATTTTTATCCGGCGCCAGAATGGCAAGGCGATAAACCGAAAGATCAGCTCAAGGCACGCAACGAATTCGAAGACTTTACCGGTGTACTGAGATTTGCCTTTGAGAAGGATCCAACGGAACTCGATGGTCGTTTCGATATTGTCCTGTTGCTTGCACAGGGGACCTTTAGCCCGCAGAGCTTCAACCCGGAGGGACTCGATGATCTGGAGAACATGAGGGAAGCTATTGTGCGCAAAGCAGGCAACCGTCTACGTAACGCATATCTCGGAAATTATTTACTTGCTACAGCGATTGCCATTGTGCTGATCCTTCTTGTGGCCTTCTTCGCGATGCGCCGCGAGGACGACCCGGAAGTAAGAGTGTCGATTTATGCACTGCGAATGCTACTTTGCGGAGGAATGATTGGACTTTTGTTCTCGACGTTATCGCGCAATGTCACACCAACGTATGAAAACCTGATCACCCCAAAGGCTGACCTTGGGCCAGCGTGGGCAAAGCTTGTTTTCTACGGCATTTCGATCCTATTTTTTGGAATAGTGTTCGACCAGGGTTGGATTAAAGTGTCGGTCGGGGATAGTGATTTCTCAACGAAAGCTATCCATACGAATGTGCTCGCTGCGCTTGTCTTCGGAATTCTCCTCGGGGCAGCGGAGCGACTCTTGCCACCTAAGCTCTTCAAATTGTCTGAGAAACTCGTGAAAGGCTCAGACGGCAAATAATGGTCCGCAAACGGGAATCCCGGGCAACGTGCTATTTTCGACGCTCTGGATGCGACTCTGATCCTGGTCAAAGGCAATGGCCAGGCGCTCTCCGCTTGCCGTAGAGTGTTCCGGCAATCGAATGGCGTCGCTGATCCGACAGGCGAGAAATTCGCCTCCTGTCACACTATCGGCACGTAGCCGCCATTTTCGACCTTAACTCGCGAGACGTCGCGCTTATCCGGTTCTGTCACGAGGTCGTCCGTTGCCAAGCGTCCTATGTCCGTCGAAGAGCGGACGTTCACAAAGCTGCTTTTTGGGGGGGTCCGGGTCGACCTGAGCCGATCGCCGCCGGGCCGGGTTCGGCCATGAACGGCCGTTCGCACTGGCGGCGCCCGGGACCCTCGAACGGCTGCTTTACTTCTGGGAGGCGTCCTACCCTCGGCTGGCCGGTCAACCATACCAGTGTGGCACGACGAGCCCAGGTTGGACGCAGGCCTCGCTGTATGGGAGTTAAACTTCCCCGAAACCGCCGCCCCCCGGCGTTTCCACCACGAACACATCTCCCGCCTCCATCTCGACGCTCGCGATATGACCTAAAGCGACGATCTGACCGTCCACGCGCTCGACGCGATTGCTGCCGCATCTTCCCGCCCGTCCGCCACCCGCGCCGAAAGGCGCATGAATGCGGTTATTCGACAGAATCGACGCCGTCATCGGCGTGAGAAAGCGAATGCGCCGGATCGCACCGTTACCTCCACGCCAGCGTCCCGCGCCACCCGATTCCGCGCGGATCACATGCGATTCGAGCCGCACCGGGTAGCGCCATTCAAGCACCTCGGGATCGGTCAGGCGCGAGTTGGTCATGTGTGTCTGCACAGCATCGACGCCGCTGAAACCGTTGCCCGCGCCGCTGCCGCCCGCAATCGTTTCGTAGTACTGGTAGCGGGCGTCGCCGAAGGTGAAGTTGTTCATCGTCCCTTGGCTCGATGCCACGATACCGAGCGCGCCATACAGCGCATTGGTGATTGCGGACGACGTTTCCACGTTACCCGATACCACCGCCGCCGGATACACCGGATTGAGCATCGAGCGGTCGGGAACGATTACCGACAGCGGCCTGAGGCAACCTGCGTTGAGCGGGATATCGTCGCCAACTAGCGTACGGAACACATAGAGCACCGCCGCCATGCAGACCGCCTTCGGCGCGTTAAAGTTATTGGGCAACTGCGCAGACGTGCCGCTGAAATCGACCGTGGCGCTGCGCGTCGCGGCATCGACACGAATCGCGACCTCGATCACCGCGCCATTGTCGAGTTCGTAGCGATAGCTGCCGTCCTTGAGCGCGCCGATCACGCGGCGCACCGCTTCCTCCGCGTTGTCCTGCACGTGACGCATGAAGGCGAGCACCACGTCTCGGCCGAATTGCGCGACCATGCGACGCAACTCGTCCACGCCTTTCTGGTTCGCTGCGATCTGCGCGCGTAGATCGGCCATGTTCTGCGCGATGTTGCGCGCGGGATAGCGACCGGACGCGAGCAGCGCGCGCGTGTCGGCATCGCGCAGCACGGCCGCCGAGACGAGCTGCCAGTTGTCGATCAGGACGCCTTCTTCTTCGATATGCGAGGAGGCCGCCGGCATCGAGCCTGGCGTAATGCCGCCGATATCCGCATGATGACCGCGCGAGCCGACGTAAAAGAGCGGCTCGGACGAACCGTCCGCGAACACGGGCGTAATGACGGTCACGTCGGGTAAGTGTGTGCCTCCGTGATACGGGTCGTTCAGCATGAACACGTCGCCGTCGCGCATCGCGCCGCGATTGCGCTCGATCACCGTCTTTATGCTCTCGCCCATCGAGCCGAGATGCACCGGCATGTGCGGGGCGTTGGCGATCAGGCTTCCTGCGTCGTCGAAGATCGCGCACGAGAAGTCTAGACGCTCCTTGATGTTGACCGAATACGCCGTGTTTTGCAGGCGCAAACCCATTTGCTCGGCAATCGACATAAACAGGTTGTTGAAGATTTCGAGGCGCACGGGGTCGGCCTCGGTGCCGATCGAACGGCGAGTGGGCAGCGGTTGTACACGCGTCATGACCACGTTGCCCTGTGTGGTCAGAACGGCTTGCCAGCCCGGCTCGACCACGGTGGTGCCGTTCTTTTCAGCGATGATCGCCGGGCCATCTATCGTGTCGCCGGCGCACAGCGTGTCGCGCTGGTAGAGCGACGCGTCGTGCCACGCGCCCCCCGAATAGAGGCGCACGACCGTCTGCGCACGAAGCGCGTCGTCTGCCGCGCGCGGCGACAGGTTGCCTGCATCGACGGGCGCATCGGAATGACCAATGGCTTCGACGGACGCAAGTTCCGCGATGAGGGGCGTATCCGCCATCAGGAACGCGTAGCGTTGCCGATACGCCGCTTCGAACGCGGCGCGCATTGCGTCGACGCTGCCCGCGGGCACGGCAAGCGACGAATCGGTGCCTTGATAACGCAGATGCACACGCCGCTCGGTCGTGATGCGCGCCGCGTCGACGCTCTGTTCGAGCAGGGAGCGAGTGGCGTCGTCCGCGAGGGCATCGAGTGCGGCTTCGAGGGTTGGCAGCGAGGCTGCGTCGAGCCTGATTTCCAGCGCCCGTTCGCGCATGGCGGTTTGATCCGCGAGCCCCATGCCGTACGCGGAGAGCACGCCTGCGAGCGGATGCGCGAACACGCGCGTCATGCCGAGCGCGTCGGCCACCCCGCAGGCGTGCTGACCGCCTGCGCCGCCGAACGTCGTCAGCACGTACTGCGAGACGTCATGGCCGCGCTGCACGGAAATTTTCTTGATCGCGTTCGCCATGCTGCCGATGGCGATCTCCAGATAGCCTTCCGCGAGTTCTTCGGGCGTGCGGCGCTGCCCCGTCGCCGTGAAAATCTCGTCAGCAAGCGCCTGAAAGCGTTGCGCGACGATATCGCGATCCAGCGGCTCGTTTGCATGCGGACCGAACACGCGCGGGAAATAGTCGGGCTGGATCTTGCCGAGCATCACGTTGCAGTCGGTGACCGCGAGCGGGCCGCCGCGCCGGTACGCGGCGGGGCCGGGATTCGCGCCTGCCGAGTCGGGGCCGACACGCAGCCGCGCGCCGTCGAAGCCGAGCACCGAACCGCCGCCAGCCGCTACCGTGTGTATGCTCATCATCGGCGCGCGCATGCGTACGCCGGCTACCTGGGTTTCGAACACGCGCTCGAACTCGCCGTTGAAGTGCGAGACGTCCGTGGACGTGCCGCCCATGTCGAAGCCGATCACGCGCTCGAAGCCCGCCGCCTGCGCCGCGCGCACCATACCGACGATGCCACCCGCCGGACCGGAAAGAATTGCGTCCTTGCCCTGGAAGACATCGGCGCGTGTCAGTCCGCCGCTGCTCTGCATGAACTGCAGGTTCACGCCGGGCATTTCGTGCGCAACCTGATCGACGTAACGCCGCAGGATCGGCGACAGATACGCGTCCACGACGGTCGTATCGCCGCGGGAGACCATTTTCATCAGCGGCGAAACTTCGTGCGACACGGAGATCTGCGTGAAGCCGATACGACGTGCCAGATCGGCCAGCTCACGTTCATGCGACGTGTGCCGATACCCGTGAATCAGCACGATGGCGAGCGCGCGAATCCCCGCGTCGTAAACTTCGCGCAGTGCGCGTTCTGCCGCAACGCAATCGAGTGGCGCAACGACTTCGCCTTGCGCGCTGACGCGTTCGTCGATTTCGACTACGCGCTCATAGAGCGCTTCCGGCAAGGCGATGTCGAGATCGAAGAGGCGCGGGCGGTTCTGATACGCGATTCGCAACACATCGCGAAAGCCGCGTGTGGTGACGAGCGCGACCGGTTCGCCCTTGCGTTCGAGCAAGGCGTTAGTCGCGACCGTTGTCCCCATCTTGACCATTTCGACGTCGTGCGGGGTGATCGCTTCACCGGCTTGCAACCCGAGCAGATGACGAATCCCTGCGACGGCCGCATCGCGATACTGCTCCGGGTTTTCAGAGAGCAGCTTGTGCGTAGTGAGCGTGCCGTCCGGGCGGCGCGCGACGATATCGGTAAAGGTGCCTCCGCGGTCTATCCAGAACTGCCAGCGGGACGGCGTGCAAACATCGGAGCTGTGATCGTGCGTCATGGTGTCGAGGTCTTTGATGCGAAAGGTGTAAGAGATGCGAGAGAGGCGAATCAGGCCGATTCGAGTTCGCGGCCGCGCGTTTCGGGCAACGTGAGCGCGGCGATGATCAGCACGCCGTATGCGGCTACCGCGAATATCCCGATGCTCGTGCCAAGGCCAAACCGGCTCGACAGGGCGCCGATCAGCACGGGGAACAGCGCCCCGATCGCGCGGCCGACGTTGTAGCAAAAGCCCTGGCCTGAGCCGCGTACGCGGGTCGGAAAGAGTTCGGTGAGGAATGCGCCCATGCCCGAGAAAATGCCCGACGCAAAGAAGCCAAGCGGAAAGCCGAGCCACAGCATCGACGCATTCGTGAACGGCAACGAGGTGTACGCGAAAGCAATCGCCATCGAGCCGAGCGCGAACAGGATGAAGTTCGGCTTGCGGCCGATGCGGTCCGTGAGCCACGCGCTGCACAGATAACCCGTGTACGAACCGGCGATGATCATCGCCAGATAGCCGCCTGTGCCCAGCACCGTGAGATGTCGTTCGGTCTTGAGGTACGTCGGCAGCCATGTCGTGATCGCGTAGTAGCCGCCTTGTGCGCCAGTGGTGAGGAGTGCGGCGCGCAGCGTTGTCGAAAGCAGCCGGGGTGCGAAGATTTCGGTGAAGCGGGGTGTGTCCTGCGCGTCCTGCTGCGCAACCTTCGCTTGCTCGAATACTTCGGGTTCTTTCACGTATCGGCGAATGAAGAGCACGAGGAGCGCCGGCACGAGCCCGATCAGGAACGAGCCTGCCACATTCACCGCCAGCGTACCGACGGGAAAAAGGAACCCGGTCGCCGCGTGCAGCCAGCCCGAAAGCCCGTACCGCGCGACGGCACCGATCGCGCCCCCCATCGCCACAGCCAGTAGCCCCATGCTTACGCCTTCCTCTTTTTCCGAAGTTTCGCGGAGGAGGCCAGGTGACGAATCCATCACAGCACCCCGCCGGCCGCCTTTCATTCTACCCATTAGCGTGTTTTCCCGGCTGCGGAAACCGCCAAATGGTTGTACAATGGATGACCCCGCCGCGCGGCGCCGAAAAAGCCCGTACCGCGCGGCCAACCCTTTCTTTTCCGGTGCCAATTGTCCGATACCGTGTCCGATACCGCCACGGCGCAACTGCTGGAGTTCGACCCGGCCCTCACCAAAGAAGAACGGGAACTGATCCAGCAGGAACAGGCGATTCTGGAAACCGTGCTGGGCGATTTGGCCGGGGCCGCCCCTCCCGGCGCCACGCCGAATTTTGACGGGGACATGCTGGAGTTGCGGGACTCCCTGGGAGAAGCCACGCAGGATGAAATCGCCCAGAT
>SDBV01002397.1_pt1 | contig 27989 bp, 28 predicted proteins | sample 2277081 | NCBI WGS metagenome assembly SDBV01 (sample SAMN10402039, study PRJNA504765) | marine sediment metagenome | isolation source: marine sediment core GS10_PC15, 223 cmbsf | place: Arctic Ocean: Southern Knipovich Ridge | collected 2010 | reverse complement strand
TAATATAGAAAATGAGATAAAGACGCTTACGGGGTACATCATGCTTGTCCTGCTTCTTGTTCTCCTGGCCGGATGTGTTATAGCGTTAATATCCTCTAACGCCATTACCAGGCCCCTTGCCCAGCTCATGGAAGTTGTAAGGGCAGTGGGCTCAGGCGACCTCAGCCGCAAGTCCGCCATACATTCCAACGACGAGATAGGTCTCCTGGCCGCGTCATTCAATGAGATGACCCAGCGGCTAAGCTCTTCGAGGACCAAGCTGGAAGATTATTCCGAAAATCTCAAGGAGCGTGTAAGGGAGCGAACCGAAAAACTACAGGATGAAGTGACCGAGCGAATGAAAATCGAGGAGGACCTCAAGAAGTCGCTCAAAGAAAAAGAGCTCCTCCTTAAGGAGATCCACCACAGGGTCAAGAACAATATGGCGGTCATCTCCTCATTGCTCAGTGTCCAGTCAAGGTATGTTAAAAACCCTGTTGACAGGAACTTGTTCGTCGAGAGCCAGAACCGCATAAAATCCATGGCGCTTATCCATGACAGTCTCTACCAGAGCGAGGATTTCATAAACATCAACTTCAGGAAGTACGTCGAGGATTTGGCCAACAACCTGTTTGCCGCATACAATGTAAATTCGCGCAACATAAAACTCCAGATGGACATAGAGGAAGTAAGGATCGGGCTCGACAATGCCGTGCCCTGCGGCCTTATTCTCAACGAACTCCTCTCCAACTCTTTAGAACATGCATTTAAAAACACACTCCGGGGAGAGATAAAGGTGGAGATAAAGAAATACGATCCGGACAAGATACAGATCGTTGTCAGCGACAACGGCTGCGGCATCCCGGATAGCATTGATATCGAATCCGCAGATACAATGGGACTGAGGATCGTAAATACGCTCGTTGGTCAATTAAATGGCACCATGGAAGTACTCAAATCGGACGGAACTGTATTTATAATAAGTTTCTGACCCTTGGCCCCTCTATGAATTTTTGTTGGAAACAGAAGGCAGAGGTGGGGTCTGCCTTCTGTTTCCAATTCCAGAGATCCCACTGATTTCATAATTAAATCAAGCATGTCCTCCTCCCCCCCCGTAAACATTAGAGTGCCTTGATTAATTCTGACCAATCAAAATCCTTTACAAATTAAATATAAAGTATTAAAATCAAGCATTCACTATGGGGGCTGCAACCATGCCGCTTTTTTGCTTTTAACAGGAGTGTTGCGGGAGAGGACTATGCCTCAAAAGAAACTCACACAGGCTAAAAAGAGAACCACTTCACTCTCTTCAAAAGCATCTTATATGAAAAAACTCCCTGCAAATATCCCTTCCACCACTTCTCCTGATAAAAGAAAGACCAAAGACCAGCTAATAGAAGACCTGGCCCGGCTTCGCAGAAAGACAACACGCCTGGAAAAAACAAAAGACAAGCTGAAGCAACATGAGATCCTGCTTGAAGAAAGCGAGGACAGATTCAAAAAGCTCTATGAACGCGCTCCTCTTGGTTATCAGTCCCTGGATGAAATCGGTTACTTCAAAGAGGTCAATGAGGCCTGGCTTAACACATTTGGTTACAAGAAAGATGAAGTAATCGGAAAATGGTTTGGGGATTTTCTGCCTGATGAGTACAAGGATATATTCAGACGTAATTTCTCAGAATTTAAGGGTAGAGGCTCAATATCTGGCGTTGAATTTGAGATGCTCAGAAAGGACGGCTCAGCCATTATAGTTTCCTTTGACGGCAAGATCGGCAAGGACCTGGATGGTAACTTTCTCCAGACCCACTGTATTTTGCAGGATATTACCAGACAAAAGGCCGCAGAGAAGGCTCTTCAAAAAAGCGAGGAAAAGTTCAGGACGCTGGTTGAAAACGCCCCTATTGCGATGAGCATCATCAACATTAGCGGTGCTATTGAGTTTATGAATTCCAAACATTTGGCGTTAACAGGTTACTCACATGATGATCTTCCAGACCTTGAGCACTGGTGGGCAAAAGTCTACCAAGACGAGGATGTCAGAAACGCTGCCATTGACAGTTGGAAAAAGTTTATCGCAAGTGGCGCAGCTGGTGAGGACATTGGAGTTGTGGAAAGGAAAATTAGTTGCAAGGACGCCACTTTAAAGGATATTGAACTCTCATTCATGCGCAATGAAGATAAGGTAACAGTAATATTCAGCGATGTTACCGGGCGCAAGAAGGCAGAGGAAAAGATACATGAATCTCTCAATGAAAAAGAAGTCCTCCTCAAGGAAGTCCACCACTGCGTCAAGAACAACATGGCTATCATATCGTCGCTGCTGGCCCTTCAGGCCGGGTATATTGATGACAAGAAATACCTTGATATGTTTAATGAAAGCCAAAGTCGAATCAAGTCAATGGCACTGGTGCATGAGAAGCTCTACCAGAGCAGGGACTTTGCCCATATTGATGTTGGTGACTACGTCCAGTCCCTGGTTGATAATGTCAAGAACACGTTTGTCGGCGACGTGCCAGTTATATCGACTGTCACGGTGGACCCTGTTGACCTGGACATTGACACTCTCGTGCCATGCGGGCTGATCATCAATGAACTCCTGACAAATGCCATAAAGCACGCCTTTGAGGGTAACGACAGGCCCGAGATCAACCTTGAGATGATAAAAGTGGACGATAACAACGTAAGCCTTACTATTACAGACAACGGCAAGGGCCTGCCTGAAGGATTTGATATTTACAAGAGCACCGGACTCGGCCTTAAGCTTGTCAGAACTCTTGTCAAGCAGATAAGCGGGACCATTCAGGCAAGAAGCAGCGGCGGAACTGCTTTCATGCTGCTATTTCCAGAAAAACACGAACCCGCCAGGCGCAAGTAAATGGACCTCCCTGTCGGCACGAGTCGCTCACGACTGGCAGAGGGTCATGGACCCAAGACCACAGGGTATCTAAAGGCATGGAGCCCTATACACCGAGGCAGAGATTACGGGGAATGCACTGGTGCATTTATGGCAAGCATCAGGACCTCTGTATAAACCATTGGGGCCGTACCAGTTGAAGCAGGCTATTGGAAAAGCACTGGAGCAGGTTTCTGAGCTATCCGAAGATTAACGTTACCAGCAATTGAAACCCCGTTGGCTCGCATGTAAAGCAGCAATTAAGGATTAGTCTGGAAGAAGCTGGCTAGGCCTCTACGCCGAGCTTTTTCTTGAGGATACGGATATTGGTCTCGAGGGTCTTGTCAGTGGGGTTGATGACATAGGCCCTCTCCCACGCGCCGAGTGCGCCCTTCAGGTCCTGCGCGCGGTATTTCTCGAAACCCTCGTCAAAATACTTCTTGAACTCGTCCTTGGCGTCCTCCGCAGGCTCCGTTCTCTCGGAGGCCTTCTTCCTGGCCAGGGCCGCGAGCTTCTCCCTGATCTCGGTCTCAACGGCAACGTGCTGTTTCTCGATCATCATCTCAAGCTCGCGCTTTTCAATCTTTTCGCCGGAGACACTGTTGATCTTCTTGTTCATCACGCGCCCGTCCACAACAACGATGGTGACTATCTGATTTGAGGGCTCGGTCACGAACTCGGTCTGCAACTGGAAGAGCCGCTTTTCCACCTGCACGCCGGAGAGCTTGCCCATGGGCTTTTCCTGCTCCGCATAGACCTCTGCCTCGGTCTCAGGGGTGAAGTCGGTGACCTCGAACTCCTTTAGTTCACTGTAGTCCATGGGGAGCGCGCGGATGATGAACATACCGTGCTTGAGGTCGTAGACCTTCATCAAGACCTCGTCGTTGGTCTCGTCCGCCTGCATCTGGCCCGCGCGGAAGGAAAGGATTATGGGGGCCTGGCCCTCTGACTGTATCTCCACCTCTCCGGTGAGGCCCCTGCTCTCGCAAAACTGCATGAGCCGGAAAAAGGCGAGCTTGCCCACGTCCGCGTAAAACGTGTGGATAAGGTAGCGTTGCCGGCGCTTGAGCACGGCCTTCAGGCGGGCGGTCAGTATGCGCTTTGAGGCGGGTTTGACTATGTAGTCGTCAGTGCCAAGTTCAATGCCGCGAAGGAGGTCGGCCTCCTCAGCCCTGGCAGTGTAGAAGACAAAGGGGGTGGTGTTGTTGGGGTAGGCCCAGTTATAGGCACGCTTGAACTCGAAACCGTCCATGCCCTTCATATCCACCTCGGTGACAATGAGTTCGGGGTCATGAAGGGTCTCGATTAGGTCCAGGGCGCTCTCGGCGCTGTCAAAAGTGGCTACCTCATAGCCCATGGCCTCAAGAATCCCCTTTACCTCTTTAAGGCCCTTGGCCTCACTGTTTACGACGAATATCATCAGAGCATCTCCGTTAGTGTGATAGCGAAAAAAGCAAACCTATATTATCAGATTCTACCGGAATATAACAGGCAGGAGGCTGAGGGGAATATCAGGCGCTATTTGATGAACCTCTGCACTGCCCCAAGAAGCTGCTCCTCCTTGAAGGGCTTGATTATCCACGCACGCGCGCCCGCTTCCCTGGCCTGCTGGCGCTTCTTTTCATGGGCCTCGATGGAAAGGACCACAAATGGCACTGAACTGTGCGCCGAGGCCTTTACCGCCCTGAGCATGGTGAAGCCGTCCATCCTGGGCATGTTCAGATCACAGACGATAAGGTCCACCCCGCCTGCCTCCTCAAGCTTACGCAGGCCCTCCTCACCATCATATGCCACCAGCACCTCGTAACCGGCCCTCTCAAGCGAATACTGTATCATCGCAATAATGGACTTGGAATCATCTACCACAAGGACTTTCCGAGGCATTGTCGTCTCCCCTTTAAAGCTGGTTTAAGCTGGTCTTGGATGTCATATATTAATGCCATAAGATAGCATATTCAGGAATATGAAAGTGGTATCCACCGGCATGAGGGCTCTCTGTTATGATAAACCCATGCCGAAAAAACACCTGAGCCAGAACTTCCTCTATGATCCGGCCCTCCTTAGGCGGATCATCCAGGTGGCGGGCGTTGGGCCGGAGGACACTGTGGTGGAGATCGGGCCGGGCCCGGGAAGGCTCACGCGCATGCTGGCCGAACGCGCAAAACAGGTGGTGGCCATTGAGCTTGACCGGGACCTCTACAGCAGCCTGAGGGCCAAGTGCTCGGACCTCGGCAACCTGACCCTGGTGCAGGGGGATGCGCTGAAATATCCATACGCAGAGATTGGCGGGCCCTTCAAGGTGGTGGCCAATATCCCTTATCATATAACCACGCCCATAATGTTCCGGCTGCTTGAGCACCGCGACCAGCTCGTGAGCATGACGCTCACCGTGCAGAAGGAGGTTGCCGAGCGCGTGGCGGCAAAGCCAGGGAACAAGACATACGGGGTGCTCTCCGTGATGGTCCAGTACCACGGCAGGGCAAGGCTGAAGTTCGTCATACCAAGGAGGGCTTTCAGGCCCGTGCCACGCGTGGATTCGGCCTGCCTGCATTTGGAGATCGCTGACAGCCCCACCGTCGAGGTCAAGGACCCGGACCTGTTCGCATCCGTGGTGAAGGCCTCCTTTGGCCAGCGCAGGAAGACCATAAGGAACTCGCTGGGTAGCCTGGCCCCTGAGGCGGAAGAGGCGCTAGTGGCAGCCGGCATCGACCCCGGGCTCAGGGCGGAGAAGCTCTCTGTCAAGGAGTTCGCTCTTGTTGCGGATGCCCTTCACGGCCTTATGGCCTTACGAACAGATGACCTTATGAACCAGACGAATAATTAAATGGGCCGCCCTCTGCCGCTCTGGCCATATAAAAGGGCCTTCACAATCAAGACCATTATCCTATACAATCTACATATGTGCGCGGGAACTCGACTAAGGTCCTCCGGGATCGGAAACACCCTTGGCGCCCTGACCATTGCAGCTGTCCTAACTTCCGCCCTGGCCGCCTCCGCAATGGCCGAGCCCGTGGTGGTGGCAGAGGGGATCACGCCCGCGCATGGCGCTGTGGCCTGGAGCCCTGACAGCACACGGCTGGCATACACGGGCCAACGCCTCACGCTCTACAACGCTGTGGGTGGCGCAAAGTCCCATGTTCCGGTGGCGCATCCCTTCTACATCACGTGGCTTCGAAACGGAAGCATTGCAGCGCTCTTCACCGAAGGCGGCAACACGATGCTCGCGCTCGTGGCCCCGGATGGCAGCGGGCTCTCCAGAGCCATCATGCCCCCGGGCACGGTCTCGGTACACGAGCAGCCCTTCAGCACCGGGCTGCTCATCGCCCAGACCCAAATAACTGTCAACCCGGACGGGATCGAGACACACCACCGCCTCCACGTGCTAATGCCGGACAGCTCCATCAGCGAGCGCTTCTCCATAACCCATATCAATGACAGAAAGACACTGGGCCTGCCCGGCAGTCTGGCTGCCCGCCAGGGGTGGCTCCCTTCCGGCCCCGGCCCTTTGGGAGGCAGGATGCTCCTGCTTGAACACATGAGCCCGCTGGACAGGAACCCGTACATGAAACTCTCCGTGGTGGACCCCGCCTCCGGTGGCAAGGAGGACCTCCTGCGCGCCTCATCAGAAACGCTCCCAATGGAGGGCTCATGGTCTCCCGGCGGAAGGGCCATCGCGCTGGCAAACAGCGACGGCAGGCTCAGAATTCTCTCAATGGACGGCACACTAAGCGCTGTGGAGGAATCCCTCAAGGGAAGCTCGCCCGCGTGGAGCCCTGCCGGAAGCCAGATATTCTTCGGCGGTTCCATAGTGAGCGCTGACGGCTCCGGCAAGAAGGCCCTCCTCCCAAATGGACCCAACAAGCCCTCGGCCCTCGGCTTCTGGCGCCCTGACGGAACAGGCATTGCAGTGCTGAGGCAAGACGGCACGCTGCTCCTGCTTGAGGGCGTAGCCACACCTGTGGCCCTGCCCGCGGACGCCCCGCCCTCGCCCGGGCTGCACGCAAAGCTCCGGCTCCTGGCAGATCTCCTTGAAGATGGGCTCATCTCCACTGAGGACTACTCCCAGCGCGTAGCCCGCATACGCAAAGCTCCGGAGACTGGCCAGTGAGTACCCGTAGGCACAGGACCATAATGATAGCGCTCGCGCTGGCCTTGCTCATGGCGGCCGCAACAACACCGGCCCAGGAACCCGCAGAGCCATCCGCCCGGGCCGAGTCCTCATGCATCGGCTGCCACCGCGACACCACCCCCGGCATCACGGTCACATGGGAGCTCTCGGCCCACGGCGCAACCAGCGTGCTCTGCATCGACTGCCATGGCACAGACGAGCAGGCTGTCCACAGCCGCCAGCATCCAGTGGACGCCCTGCGTTGCGGCTCATGCCATAGCGGCGCTCTCTTGGAGCACAGCAAGGGCAGGCACTCACGCCAGTCCGACATATCCGACATATCCAGATCCCGCACTGACTGCTCCTCCTGCCACAACTCCGCCGCCTCGTGCCAGAGCTGCCACTCTAATCACTCCACTGACCCGGACATCTCCTCCCGCGCAGAGGCCTGCGGCAACTGCCACAACGCAGACTCCCCGCTCACCCGGATATGGGCCTCCTCCGCACACGGCGCGCTGTACGCTGCGCGCGGCGAACCCTCATGCACCACGTGCCACATGGAGGGAGGCTCCCACAACATAAGCCGCGGCATGGCCTCCCGCAGGCCCGCTGACCAGAGGGTGGAAGAACGCGGGGCGATGGTGGGCGTATGCACCTCATGCCACGCGCCCGCGCTGGCGCTTCGCTCCCTGGAGGATGCAGACCGCCTCAAGAGCCAGGGCCGCGCGCTCATGGAGCAGGCCCGCCTCACCCTGGACACACAGGACATCCCCCCGCCCCATGCCTTCGAGGCCACGGACAGTGAGTCACGCCATCTGGCGGCCATGGCCTCTGCGTACAGTGCCGTTCGCATGGGAGCATACCACCAGAACCGCGCCGTAGCTCTAAGGGCACTGTCGGAGATGCAGCGCACGCTGGCAAGGATCAAGGCACGGGCCGGGACTATGGAGCGCATCGGAGCGCTGGAGAGAAGGCTTGACAACCTGGCCGCGCGCCAGGCCCAAGGGGATAACAATAACGCCGGCACCGATAACACCGAGGCGCTCAAGCGAGACCTTCGCGCGCTGAAAGACAGCCTGATAAAGGGTGAGCTTTCAAAGGTCGATTATCAGAGGGGCAAGGACGGTCTCCTGGACGGAGCCGGGCTCTAGCCTTTCTTATCACACGAGATGGCCAGTCACGGACTGGTTCTAATTATCCTTGCAGTAACTTCAACCTATTGCAAGCCCTCACGGTTTCTGATTTAGTGTAGCTACAAAGAAGAAGTCGCGAAGGAGTACTTCTCTGTACTTCGAGCGGCTTATTCTGCAGTAGATGCGCTGAATCAGGAATCGTCTAGTGGAGACATCTCGATAAGACGGTTAGCAAGCGGAGGGAGCTTCTCAAGCACGTAGTCAATGTCATCTTCAGAGTTGCCGTGCCCCAGGCTTATACGCAGCGTACCCCTGGCCCGCACAGCATCAAACCCCATGGCCCCAAGAACGCGAGAGGGCTTGCCAGAGTCCGAGTCACACGCGCTGCCCGTGCTCACAGCGATGCCTTCCTGGTTCAAGAGCGTCATAAGGGCCTCGCCCTCAATGCCCGGAAAGCTCATGCTCAGTGTGTTATACACTCGCCTGTCAGGGTGTCCGTTAACCTTCACGCCCGGCACTGCTTCGAGTATGCCCTGCTCAAGCCTGTCGCGCATGGCCCCGAGCTCGTCGTGGCGCTTGCGCATCTCGCGCATGGCTACCCTGCACGCGGCCCCTATCCCAACGATGCCCGGCACGTTCTCCGTGCCCGCCCGCACGCCAAACTCCTGCGAGCCGCCCGAGATGAGCGGCACCAGCTCCACCCCTTCGCGCACGTACTGGAACCCCACTCCCTTGGGGCCGTTGAACTTGTGCCCGCTTGAGGTGAGCATGTCCACCCCAAGCGCGTCCACGTTCACAGGGATCTTCCCAACGCACTGCACCGCGTCGGAGTGCATGAGGGCCCCGTATCGCCTGACGATATCTGATATCTCGGCCAGGGGGTTGATGGCCCCTGTCTCGTTGTTGGCGTACATGATGCTCACAAGCACGGTCTCCGGGCGCATGGCCTTCTGAACCTCTTGCGGGCTCACTATGCCGTACTTATCCACCGGGACGTACGTGCACTCAAATCCATAGCCCTCAAGCAGCTGGCACGTGGAGTGGATGGCCGGGTGCTCCACCTCGCTGGTGACGCAATGGGCTCCCTTACCCACGCGCATGAGCACTCCCTTGAGGGCCATGTTATCGCCCTCCGACCCGCCCGCAGTGAAGACTATCTCCTCTGGCTTGGCGCCGATGAGCCGGGCCACGTGCTCCCTGGCCCTGTCGATGTGCGAGGCCACCTCCAGGCCGGCCCAGTGGGTGGAGGATGGGTTCCCAAACCCGTCGGTGAGAAACGGCATGATGGCCTCAAGCACCTCCGGGTGCACCGGGGTGGTGGCGTTATGGTCCAGGTAAACTTTCTTCATATCAGTAATGTTCTCATGTTCTCCAGTAAAATCTATAATAACTCACTTGCCCGTGATATTCTACCCTCTGAGCTTGATTAACTTTTGTTACCGTTTTGAGAGGAGGCTTTGCCTCCTTTTCTTTTATGTGTTCGAGGTTTGGAAGATTTTTCGCCGCAACTGTTTGAATTTGCGGAGAAAAACAGTGTTTGAAAGTGTTCGAGGTTGTTCGAGGTTGGAGTTGGGTTTGGAGGGGTTCTAAGTGGGTGGATACTGCGCCCCTTGGTCGGGGCTGATATGAACCAAAGTTAATCATCTATATAAACCACCAAAGCCGCCCTTTCGGACGGCCTATGGTTAGAGTATATATGCGCGTATATTACCTTGTCAATCACACTAAAGTTAGTCAGGCTATCACACCGAAAGACAAAAGATTCTCCCTCTAAGAAAGGGCGTTTTTTATTAACCTTGGTTATTAATTAATTTTAAATAAAAATGATTTGCGCATGTGACACCGTAAGACGAGCGAGCCGAAGGCAAGTTTTGGCGTAAAGTAATAGTCCTTGCCCCTAAACCCTTTGTATATCTCATTGGCAGCTTTCTATACTCTCTAATGCATTGAATTTAATCATAATACATTTGAAGTATTACAAATGTAGCACATTTGTGCTACATTTGTGGTACATTATGATTAGCCTCATCCACCAGCGAAAGCGTGAGTGTGGAAGGAGATATATTGCCGTTCCTTCGGGAGCGGCAATTTCATTTAAAGCTCCATGTTTTCATGTTTTCTCCTTAATGTCCTTCGACTTGAAGCTCCATCGACATAATATGCAGTTACTAAATGATATACATCACCATATTTTCTTGTTACCTTTTTTTGAAAAATCACAACATAATCACATTTTAATAACCATAAGTACGTTCTAATTGCTCCCCGTGATTCTTTATATTCCCACACAAGAATTTCATTATCAAAATAGTTATCTATAACCGCTCTACACCAAGCTAACCGTTCAGATCTTCGTGGGTCAAACTGCCTTTCATCCACATCGGTATTCTTACGCTCAATTAAATGCCAAAAACCTTCTTCGTACGTCTCACCATCCTTTACTTTAGTATTCCACCATATCAATTTTCGCCAAAGCCTTGGGCTTCCATTCTTGAAGTCTCTAGCGAATATGGCATATAAGCGGGCAAGTACTTTATCCCACTGTCCTCCCGTAGATATCATATCAGGCAGCCATGCTGGAGGATTTTCACACATTGTTATGTCTCCGAGGGTGCCATATGAAGAAGTTAAACTTCTGCTCTGAAGGCAAGGTGCTCTTTGTTAATGAGTATCCTGATTGCTCTTTTATACTATTAATGAGCTTAACCTTTCCTTGGTTTGCGTTTCCCTTTTCTGTTTCCCCACGCATCCAATATGACATAGCACCAATAAATAGGTCTGATATCTGGAGGATTTCACTTTCATGTGATTTGACTATCTGCATTCTCTCTATTATTTCCCTTGAGAAATCATAGTTTGCATTACTGAGAAACTCATGAAGTTTTTTTACTTTGCTCCCACCCTTGGTATCCTTAATATCAATGTATACCCTGTACCTGCTGGACCTTGGTTTGATAATGTACTGAATCAGTAGAAAGTACATTTTGTAGTACCATTCATCATGTGTCTGGGAAAAATCATCATGGTCTAGCTCTGTTTTATCAGCCACTACTACACGGAAATGCAAATCTTCATTCTGAAAAAAGTAATTGACGATATCAAGATAGAAGCTGCTTTTTTTGTCGTTAACCTTAGTCCATTTAATCTCGAACCCTTGTTTAAGTTTGTGAGAAGCTTTTATATCTCTAATCTCTTTTGAGATTTGCTTAACCTTTTCAGTTGGACACCAAACTGCACCGAGTGCCATTGCAGTTTTCCCATCATTTTCAAGGTGGCAACTCTCATCACAATATATGTTGTAGAGTTCCATGATAATTCCTCCTCACTAATTAGACCTAGCCTTAGCGATAGCTTTGGGACTAATCTATGATACTGTTTCCCTATGCTTAAAGTCTGTCTTATAATAGTTCTTATGACTGCCATCAAGTAAGTCCTCCAAAGCAATCGGTTTAAGAAAATTAAACAGCTCCAGAAGCTTCTTCGTTTTTGGATAGTTCATCCCATAATAAAAATACAAAGATAGTTCAGCTGAAGACATCTGAGCTTGGACAATATTCGCATACTCTAAATATTTATTAAAAATATCATAAAACTCTTCGGGAGTATAATTTATTCCCATTCTCACTATCCATTCTTCTTCATTAGAGTAGGCTTTATAAATGTATGCCAAAATCTGATAAAGATGTCTATAATAATGTCCTAATTGATTATGATTTGCTTTAAAAAACACTTTATAAGCAACCTTTAACGCATTGTCCTCATCGTCTCTATATTTATCTCTTAAACCTATAAAATCTACTTCACCGTACCCGCTCTTCTGAAATATGAAAGAAGGATGATGGCCATGCATCCTGTTATTGGTTGGGGTACCTTTTACAGATAGATAAACTATTTCAAATTCACCTGCCAGCACACTTAAAGCCTCCCTGCCACCATAGTTTATTTCTTCCAGCCTTGTTGTAATAGAATTTGTAATTTCTTGTTGTGTGCGAAGCATATTAAAGAATATTCCTTCAAATTGCTGTAATTTCAATGTCTCGCTTTGCGCCTCTTGTGCTTCTCTTTGTCCGCCAATTTCTTTACGAGTGAGTTCAAGTTCTTTTCGTTGATACTCCAATTCTTTCCTTTGTAATAGCACTGCATAAATTACTCCGACAAAAGCTAATCCTGAAAACAAGGCATTGACACCACCAAACATATCGCCAAATGTTCCTCGTGCGCCGGAGTCAATTAATATAAGCCACCCCCAGTTCCACAACCAGACAATAAGAATCCCCAATACAACATATTTAACAATATTATTAATTTTCTCAATTTCTTCTTTTCGTTTTATATCCTCTGACAACAAATGGACAGACATCACATTATTATCCTCAATCCTTGGATTCTTTCCCATTCCCCGCATCCTCACTCTTTTCTTCCAAGGGAATCTTCACCCTCACTATGGTTGACATCGTTTTTGATGTATCGCACACTCCAATATAGAGCAACCCCTCTCTGCTCCATTTTTCAAGCTCATCGGTTTGTTCTATTCCACTCATCCAACGTTCACCTACACCCAGCACATATGGTAACTGAGCATTAAATAATGGAGTTGGCACGAAAAAAGTATGTTTAGACTTTTTGCGAATCCTATCTGTCCATGATAAATACTGAACACCAACTAAATGAGTTAAGGTTGTTTTTTTGTTACCATTATTAACAACTTCAACAATAACAAATTTTGGCTCTTCAAACACCCCAGTGAAAGTCTGCATGTTTGGAGATGCCGTTACCCTAAGAACTACACCAGACTTTCGCCACTTATAGATGTCCCATAGGAATACTACTGTTGCTACAATTGCTCCCCACCATGCAGCTATTTCAGTTATTTTCATATTACACTCTAATGCCTTTATTATCCTTTGTAAAATAGGGAAAATATGGGGGTGTACATAAACCCTCCCCCCTCCAACACCCCAAATACTAGCCATAGTTATTTTAGTCGTCTGTTATTAGCTCTCCTTCTTTGTTCTATATACACTCTCATTAAATTCTAGCTGTACAAGCTTTGATCCGCGCTTTTTTAATCGGTAGAACGTAAGAGCATTATCACCAAATATAATCTCGTGATCATTCGGATATCCCTCTAGTCGATCTTTTAGTTCACCTGCTGTCATTTTAATCCTCCTTCAAAGGGAACCACCTCTCCCCTCCAACACCCTATCCTATTCCCTCATTCCCCTGGCTGTAACAACGACACTATTTTGTCCACAATGATTGATGTGCTATTTTCCGCTCCTGGACTGTCCATAGGCAATCCATAGATTATTTGTCGGATTTCTGTCTTTTTCTTTATATTTACCAAGACAAGGGTAATGTATCCTCTGCCAAGTTTGCTGAACTCCACTTCATAAACAACTTTTGAGCGGCGCGGACGCTTGTTCCAATAGCGCAAATCCCCGGTTCCAAACATTACCCTATGGAAATTATATTGTCCGCCGGGTGACTGATAGCTGGTGATCTTTCCAAACTCATTGCGAAGAAGTTCCAGGACTTTAACCGCAGCTTCCTTTTCATGACTAACCTGCTCTTGTGTGTAGAAGGCCGGAATGTGGAATAGTTTGGAGGCAGAATCAAAGTCCCCACTATTGTAAGATTTGATAAATACTTTAGGCACATCACTACTTTTACCAGCTCCATATGATTCCTGCGTGGCAATGCTAAATGTGAGAACGATCAACAAGGATAATAAACAGACTTTATATACCAACCTCATATGTTTCCCCCATAAGAACATTAATTCCCCCTCCAACACCCCTATCCTATCCCCTGCAACCGATTTTAATTATTTTCTCTTGCCTTTACCTTTTGATTTTCCTTTGGGCTTCTCTTCCTTACCCTTGCCCTTGCCGCCGCGCTCCTTCAGCGCATGGAACTTCGCAGAGCCGGGCTTGATACCAAGGTTCTTAGCGATCACACCCCATCCCTTGCCCCTGGACCGCTTGAACTCGCCCACCACCACTTCGATGGCCTTGCCCGACACACGCGATATCTTCAAGGCCATGTAGGCGTCCCCGGGCTTCATCCTCTCTTTTTCCAGAAGGAGAGTTACGGTCTTGTTCGACACGCCGAAGTCCACTGTAAGGCTTGCCTTATACCCCCTCATGTCCTTGGACGCCTCAAAGTTGATCTCCTTCAGCATCACATCAAAATCCCCGGCCCACGCGGCCCCCGCGCTCATAGCGAAAACAATAACAATAATGAATACTCTTCTCAACATTCTATCCCTCCGTATAATTTCTCACACGCAGACGCAGTATCTCAGAACGACCACTTCCCCCCTCCAACACCCCTATCCTATCCCCAGTTGTGGTTTTTAGTCAATATAATTATTTTCACGCTTAGTTGAGTAGCCTACAATTACGAGGGGGCAAGTTGCGCGCCTTACAGTGGATTTCGGTTGAATAAATACTCTAATGATCGACCGGTCGAACCATATAGTTCTTATCCCACCGGGCGAAGGGGTGCATCCGTGCCCGAAGGTCGCCTCGTACTTATTTCCTGAGAGGAAAGAGGCTTAAGTCAGATATTCCTTATATGTTCTTTGGCCTTGTTCGTCAGCAGCGGCATCAGGTCCTTTTGCACATCAGTAATCTCTTTATGATAATGGTAAAGATATCTTGCGCAGGACTCGGACTGCTTGTGGCAAAACAGCATCTTCTTAAACTCAGCGGTCAAGGGCATGCCGTCGCGCAGGTCGTGGTAGAAACTGCATTCAGTTATATACGTGCAATCAGGCATAGTTTGCTTTCTCCCTTTAATACTCATATTTTATCCTCTGCAACCAGGCATTGTCTATGGGGGTATCCCCCACACCCGAATAGTTGCGCATCGAGCCTTTACCTCTTAAACATCCGTTGCCTTAACCCCTGCGTATAAAAAGGAACATTCTGGCGTCTGAGGCGGGAGCACGGGGCTGGGAAACCGCAGAGAACTCTTGGCGATCTGCTCCTGCGGGGGGTGGACTAGTACAAGTATTTACGATAAGATTTTAGTATGCTATCATGCGCAAACTCAGCAGGATGCGACAGGCTCAGTGGTTCGGGCATGCAACCCGGTCCGGATAAAGGAAGATGGGGCTTTAATGGACTCCAACCAGTGGCAGAGAGACCATAGAGGATATCAAAAGTGTGGAAACGGCTAAGGCCCAGCGCCTGCTGCACAGTTGCGTACATAAATATTAATGATACAAATGCTCAGGTGTTTTATACTAGTGCATTAGTTGCACAATAGTTTAAGGAGGGAATCATGCAAAGGGAAATGAGGTCCATGCCTGGCGGGAATATTGTTCGACTAACCGTGACCATATTAATGTTCTTCATGCTTTCCGGCGTTTCGTACTCAGGTGAGTTGATCATCGGCCTTATCCCAGAGCAGAACGTCTTCAAGCAGATGGAGAGATATGAGCCCATTGGGAAGTACATAGAGAAAAAGGTGGGCATGGAGGTCAGTTTCATTATCCTTTCGAGGTACGGTAATATCTTAAACAGTTTTATCGAGGAAAAGATGGACGGAGCCTTCTGGGGAAGCTTCACCGGCGCACTTGCCATCGAACAGCTCGGCGTCCAGCCAATTGCCAGGCCCGAATGGCCTGATGGGACCTCCACCTACCACGGCTACATATTCGTAAGAAAGGACAGCGGGATAAGCAGTGTGGCCGAGATGAAGGGAAAGAGCATTGCTTTTGTGGAGAGGGCGACGACCGCTGGCTTTATATTCCCTCTTGCTTACTTTAAGGAAAATGGAGTAGACGACATTGACACATATTTCAGGGAGTATTACTTTGCTGGAAGCCACGACTCGGTCGTGCATGAGGTATACAACGGGAAAGCGGATATCGGCAGCGCAAAGAACACGATATACAACCTGGTGTTGGACAACGACCCAAACATTAAGAAAGAGCTGGTCATTATTGCAAGGTCGCCCGTCGTGCCGTCAAACGGCCTTGGGTTGAGGAGTGACCTGGACCCTGCCATCAAGAGAAAACTACAGGACGCCCTCTTGGGCATGGACCAGAACCCAGAGGGGAAAAAGGCCCTTGAACTGTATGGGGCGATACGGTTCATCGCCACATCAAAGGACGATTACGCACCTGTATTCGACCTTGCAGAGAAGGCCGGAATAAACATAAAAAAATATCGCTATATCAACAGGTGACCCATAGGTGAAACGGAAAATCGCCCTGTCGCTTCTCGTCCTGTTTTTATTTTTCGCCATAGGTGCGGTTATTGCTACAGTCTATGTAACGAATACGACTTCGAAATTAAACCGTCTTATAAAGCTGCATCAGGTAGAGCACCTCAGGCGCACGCTGGTAATAAGCCTACAGACCATCCAGGCAGATTTCTACGCCATCAAAACCCCTTTTAGACGCAAGCTCAATGCCATAGTGAACCATGCCGCAAAACTCGAAAAGTCGGCGGCGGTGTGCACCTCCTGTCATCACCCCCCCCATATCTCCAAACGGCTAATTGAACTTCAAAATCTCGTTCAGGACTATCAGACCTCATTGAGTTACTACATAACGGCCTCCGCCAATGAGGACAGGATACGGGAACTTGCAAGCGCTGCATCAATAAAAGGTAACAATTTGCTTCTGGTTACAGAGCAGATGTCTTTTGAAGCGAGCAAGACTCTTGAGAAAATAACAAAGGATTCCATGAAAAAAATAGAGCACATAAAATTAATCCTATTGGTTACGCTCATTTCCACATTCTTTTTGTGCCTTATTGTTTCAGTGTTGCTTACGAGGTCGATCGTCAAGCCAATAAAGGAGCTTCTGGATGCGACCAGGATGATCACCTCAGGTACATATGATCACAAAATAACCTTTCATGACAGGACTGAGTTTGGGGAACTTGCTCGCAACTTCAATATCATGAGTGACGCGCTCGAAGAGAAAAGCAGGATCGAGGACCAGCTCAAGCATTCGCAGAAGATGGAGGCCATCGGGACGCTCACTGCCGGTGTTTCCCACGAATACAACAACATCATGACGTCTATCATTGGTTTTGGTGAAATAATGCAGGAAGAGATAGGCACTGACAACCCGCTGAGAGAGTACGTAGACGACATACTGACCTCAGCGCGAAGGGCCGCCGTCCTGACCAGGAGCCTGCTGGCATACAGCAGGAAGCAGATAACGCACATGGAGCCCCTGGTCGTCAATGAGACCTTAAGTTCAGTGCACAGGTTCCTCTCAAAACTTGTCCGGGAGGGCATAGAACTGAGGGTTTTAAACACTGCCGAGGACCTGACCATAATGGGGGACAGGTCCCAGTTGGAGCAGGTCTTCATTAACCTGTCCACAAACGCGTTGGATGCGATGCCTGAGGGTGGCGTGCTGACGATCCAGCTTGAATCCGTGAAGAACTCAGACACGCCTGAGTTGCCAAGGGCAGAGTCGCAGCCTTACACTTATGTCCTGATTTCCGTGACAGATACCGGCGTGGGCATGGACGCTAAAGTTAAGGAAAAAATATTCGAGCCGTTCTATACCACAAAGGATATTGGGAAGGGCACCGGCCTTGGGCTGTCCATGGTCTACGGCATTATACAAAGGCACAACGGCCATATACATGTGGACACTGAGCCAGGCAAGGGCTCCAGCTTCAAAGTTTTTTTACCCCAGATAGAACCCAGAAGGATGGAGGCCGAGCCAGCCGCGCCCATAAGCACTGAGAAAGGCACAGAGACTGTGCTGATAGCCGAAGACGAGGAGCTGCTGCTGAAGCTGATGAAGCAAACTCTTGAAAAAACAGGTTACAGGGTCATAACAGCAACAGATGGAGAGGATGCCGTACAAAAATATTCAAGCTATAAAAACGAGATAGACCTTCTGTTCTTCGATGTTGCGATGCCCGGAAAAGACGGAAAGCAGGCATATGAGGAGATAAGAAAAATTGACCCTGATATCAAGGTTATATTTATAAGCGGATATGGTGAAATGAACGATCCCCGCATAAGGTCGATAATCGATGAGGGGAAAGTAATAATCAGCAAACCTGTCAATGTAAACGAAATATTAAGGAAAATTCGGACGGTCCTGGATTGATCGCCGGACCACAATTTCTTTTATTGGGTCCGACTCATTGGCTGCCAGACAATGATCTTCAGCAGTATATGTGGTCCGTGCACGCAGGCCAGTATAGTCCGGGTCCGGCATTGAAAGTAGATAATTGAAAGTAGCTATGAGGACACCATGAGTATAGAAGATAAATACGATGGTTTCGAAGTTGGCCCTATCCGGCCACCGAGCGAGGCCAGTAGCCTGTTGCTCAGGCTTACAAGAAATTGTCCATGGAACAAGTGCAAGTTCTGCGGCCTTTACAAGGGCGAGAAGTTCAGTATTCGCCCTGTGGGCCACGTTATCAGGGACATCGATCTTCTTAAACAGTTTGTCGATGATATTCACGAAATTAGTATGAAGCCTGCCCAGGAGGCAAGCCTGGAGCTAAGTGCTCTTGAGGACAGGCTTTCCGAGAACGACTGGATGGCATATCACTCTGCCCTGAACTGGGTCCGTAGTGGGATGACCTCAATATTCCTGCAGGATGCAAACAGTCTCATCATGAAGCCTGAGGACCTGATCCGCGTTCTCAAGCACTTGCGCGCATCCTTCCCGCAAGTGGAGCGCATCACATCTTATGCCCGCTCAAGCTCCCTGGCCCGGATCAGTGACAAGGACCTGGCGCTCATTTATGAGGCTGGCCTTAACAGGGTCCATGTGGGCATGGAGTCAGCATCCGATGAGGTGCTGCGGTTCGTTAAAAAGGGAGTTGACAAAGAGACGCATATCAGAGCTGGTCAGAAAGTAAAAAAAGCGGGCATGGAGCTCTCGGAATATTTCATTCCCGGCCTCGGGGGAGAAAACCTCTCAAGAGCCAATGCGCTTGAGACAGCTGACGCCATGAACCGGATCAACCCGGACTTTATCAGGATAAGGACCCTGGCAGTCTCTGAAGGGATCGAGCTCTTTGCGGATTGCCAGAGCGGGGCATTCAAAAAGATGGGGGACGTAAAGACTGCCCAGGAGCTGCTGCTGTTTCTTGAGAGCCTGGAGGGGATCACCAGCACGGTAAAAAGCGATCATATCGTGAACTTGTTCGAGGACGTTGCGGGCAAGCTGCCCCATGACAAAGGACGCATAACAGCACCCATCAAGCGGTTTCTGGCAATGGCACCTGAGAGCCAGATGCTTTATATGGTCGGAAGAAGGGCAGGAATTTTCTCTACGCTCGATGATATGCAAGACCCTGTCAGGCTGGCTCATGCACAACAGGCTTGCAAGGCGCATAACGTAACGTTGGATAATGTAGACTCCTTTACCTCCGAGATGATGAAACGGTTCATATAGGAATGCACGGGTGCAGTTAAACGCAGAGCCGTCCGTATTTTTACTTGACAAATCCGGCCACTCATTATAGTTTATATAGGTGCGATATATACGTATAATTATTTTTTTATGGGCCTTGGCCCTTGCGGCCTGCGGGGATTACACCCCCACCGTTCCAGGAGATTTCGAGGTCGAGGCCAAGTCTTCCTCAAGCATCTCTCTTACCTGGACACGGTCCACTAACCACGGCGGCATTGCCCATTATGAGGTGTGGAGAGACAGCAGTTACATTGACAAATCCAGCACCACCGGGTACATGGATACGGGACTCGCAAACTCCACCACCTTTTGCTATGCCGTCAGGGCTGTGGGCGACAAAGAAGGCACATCAGACTTTACGGACACTCTGTGCACGGAGACCTTTCCTTATGACGACACAGGCCCTCCCACAGTACCCATGGCGCTGATCGCCAACGCCGTAAGCGACACTGAAATAGAGTTGACCTGGGATCCCTCCACTGATGATCTCCAGGTGGTCGGTTACAAGATGTTCCGTGACAATGATTTCATTAACTCCGTGGCTTCCAACATGTTCAATGATATCGGCCTGGTGAACTCAACCAGGTACTGCTATTATGTCACCGCCTATGACAGGCTCAACCAGCAGTCCGGGGCAAGTACAACAGACTGTGCAGTGACCCTCTCGCCGTAGGGCAGATGGTTTTTTATGCCCTGAGGTTCGTTATCAGTTGCTCAGGCTTGCGGCTGGCAGACTGGACTTGCTTTTGCCTTTCAAAGCATATACCTAAAGTTAAATGTGGTTCGTGATCCCCGCAACGCCGCAGTCGGTACCGACTTCCCAGTATCTACCGCACCCTGAAGCACGATCATGTATATATAAAAATAACAAAGCCCCCAGACTCTAATACAGTCCAGGGCTTTTAATTACTGCTTAATGCATTATCCAGCAAGTAAATTGTCAAAGAGCCAGGATAATTGCCCTTAGCGGATTATTAGTGGTTATAAGTGATATGATAGTTTTCTCTAAGGCTTACTGCTTTTATCTTAAAGGAGAATGTTTTATGGACGGGACAAGACGGGCGGACATAAAGGCGGGGGCGGAGGTTTCCATTGTGCTTAAAAAGGACCAGCGCACGGGGAAGCTAACTGACGGAGTGGTCAAAGACATACTCACCAAGAGCCCCACGCACCCCCACGGCATCAAGGTGCGTCTTGCGTCCGGCGAAGTCGGGCGTGTGAAGGCGATAAGATGAATACTCCCAGGGCATAAAAACCACGGGGTTTCTTGGCGTTATAGATAAGAAAACCCCGGAGTTTCAAACAGTCAGGGGTTTTCTTGCTTGCTGGCAAACAAACTTTCTACTTAAACAGCCTGAGCTTTGCGATGACAGCTGTGATATGGTCGATCCTTATCAGCGCGTCATAGAACTCCTTGCCCGCGAGCGCTTCAAGGTGCAGGAAGTCGCGCTCCACTGCCTTGACCCTTCCGGTAAGCTCCTTGCCAGAGGACAAAACCACGGTCACGGTCTTGCCCTTGTGGCTTTGCAGGTTCTCATCCATGGAGAGCTTGAGGTTGAACTTCGCGCCCTCCACCTCCACCACCTCCGCCATCGCGCCTCCAGGGGAGCCGGCCACGAACATGAACGCCAGGGCGCATGCGAGCATTACCAGTGAGATATGTTTCATGAGACACCTCCATTATTTTGATAAGGCCAACTGATGCTATAACAATAGCCTAATTTGCTTTAGCGGTCAATATGTTTTAGAACGGAGAGTTAAAGACCCCCGAGCCATTTATGAACCTATTGCGCCCGGGGGTCTTTTTACTTTTACTCTGAAAGTGACGTTTACTGTTTTAAAATCCCCTCGCCCTCGATCACAAGGGTCACGTCGTCGCCAACCAGCAATCCCCCGGTCTCCAGAACCTCGTTCCAGGTGAGGCCGAAGTCCTTGCGGTTGAGCATCCCCTCTACCTCAAAGCCCATCCTGATGTTGCCCCAGGGGTCCTTTATCGGGCCCACTATCGTGCCGGTGAGGGTGATCTCCTTAGTGATGCCGCGCATGGTCATGTCGCCCTTGACCACGTAGTTGCCTCCGGGGCCTGCAACGACGGACTTGCTCACGAAGGTCATTTTGGGAAATTTCTCCACGTCGAAGAAGTTGGTGCTCCTTAAGTCTGCGTCCCTTTTTTCGATCCGCGTGTTGATGCTGGCCACGTCGATGTCCGCACGAGCGGAGACGAGCTTGTTGTTGCCATCAAGCACAAAGCTGGCCGTGTAGTTATCGAAGGTCCCCCTTACTTTTGCTATGACCATATGGGTGATCTTAAACCCTATCTGCGAGTGCATGGGGTCCAGCTCAAATTCCGCTGCAAAGGCCGCAGGGCTGAGGGCTAATACCGCGATAATTGTCATTGTTATGAGGATCAGTTTTCTCATGGCCAATACCTCCAGGAATCTCCATGTCACGGTTAAGCGTGTCCTGCTGCTGCCTGTCATATAACTATATATTAATATAATAGCACGCAATCAGTGATCTGGCAAGCAGGCATGTATGCTATGGAAGTGCTTGTTTTAATAGGATATATAACTTGCTAGCCGCCGCAGGGAGGGGAGAACTGCTGTCAGGCTTTTGTATGCAAATGCGTTGCACTGGTATCATACGTGATGACCAAAAACCAGCGCCAGGAGATACGGAAGGCCATCGAGGCCCAGATGGCTGAGATAAGGGAGAACCTTGCCGCGCACAAGGAGTCCAGCAAACCCGTTAAACCGGACAACGCCATCGGCAGGCTCACGCGCATGGAGGCCATTGGTGCCAAACACATAAGCGAGGCAAGCCTTCTAAACGCCCGCGCAAGGCTTTCAAGACTCGAAAACGCGCTCAAGCGCCTGGACACGGAGGACTATGGCATCTGCTCCATGTGTGAGGAGGACATCCCTCATAAACGCCTGATGCTAGTTCCTGAATCCACACGATGTGTTAGCTGCGCTGATTCCTGATTCACCGCGCTGCTTCTGATTCGCCGCATCTGCTTTGTTGTGAGCCGCTCGAAGTAGCGCTGCTACGACTTGACCTTCATAAGGTCACGCCGCACATCTGCAGCAAATCAGAAACAGCGGGGTCCCAGAAAAATCCAGGCAGTCCTGAAAACCGGGGATATGCAATTTATACTATGCATAAGTTCTTTTTATGGACTTCTGTACAACCAGAATATATTCCGCTATAATTAATGGAAGAGGCCATCCATGGCCTCGAACCGGGGGAAAGATGGACGCTGAGAAGGCCCTTGGGCTCCTCAGGAAGGTGGAGACCAAGATGGGGCAACTTTATATCCACCTTGGAAATGTGTTCGAGGGGGACAAGTCCGCAGCCGAGTTCTTCAGGGAGCTTGGCCAGGACATGGAGAGCAACCGTGCTGTGGTCCAGTACCAGCTCAGGCTTGTGAAACATGAGCCTGGCTCCTTTGGCAGCGTTGATATCGACGAGCGGGAACTCTACTCCATTATGGAATCAGTGGATACCATGATAGCGTCCAAGCTAACGCCCACGCTGAAGGAAGCAGTGGAGCTTACTGTGAAGATAGAGGGCATGGACTGCATGAGCCAGTACAGGACCGCGCTCATGAAGGACAGGCCTGAGATAAGCGAACTCTTACACAGCATGGGAGTGCCGGAGGATGTGCACTCCAGCAGGCTCAGGGATTTCATCATGCGCCGCGAGCTACATTGACCCTCCAGCCCTGATTCACAGCATCTAGTGAGCGAGTCGTACCGCCTTCGGGTCGCGCGCCTAGAATCTGCTACGGAATAAGGCAGTGTAAAGCATTTTCCAATCTCTTGGAGGCTCAGAATATTACACTATACAATGGGCAGTTATTTCGATATGCTTATAAAGAGAAACACAGGCCGCTCGCTCCTGGAGGATAAACATGGAAGCTGAAAAGGCTTTGAGGCTGCTTGGCAGGCTGGAGAAGAAGGTAGGCGAGCTCTACGACCATTTCTGCGAGGTCTTTCGATCTGACGAGGAGGCAAAGGCGCTTTTTGAGCAGCTCTGCCTTGACGAGGACTCGCATAACTCTGTGGTGCAGTACCAGGTGCGCATCGTGAGGCAGGAGCCAGGTGCCTTCGGGAGCGTGAAGGTTTCTGAGAAGGAGATAAACTCCATCATGGAGCTTATCGACAGGACAATATCCTCCGAGCGGAAACTCACTTTAAAGCAGGCCGTGGAGCTCTCGATAAAGATAGAGGGCACAGCCTCGGAGAGCCACTACCGCACCGCGCTTTCGCAGAGCAACCCGCAGCTTGGAGAGCTTATTCGAAACCTGGGGGTCTCGGACGAGGAGCACTCAAAGAAGCTAATGGATTTTGTTGTGAGCCAGGACCTTTAATACGTCATTGCCTTGCCCCCCACATTTCTTATAATGTCCCCTGTATTGGTACAATATTACTATGTCAAAACCCATGGGCATAGAGTTAAGGGGGCTTGCCATTTGCGTGCCGGGCCGGGACCGGCCGCTGTGCAGAGAGCTCGACCTCGATGTAGCACCAGGCGGGGCCGCTGTGCTTACCGGTCCCTCGGGCACGGGCAAGAGCACAGTCTTAAAGACAGTGATGGGCTTTAATGTGCCTGACGAGGGACAGGTGCTTATAGGCGGCAGTGTGCTTGACCCTTCAAGCGTGTGGTGGCTCAGAAGGCAGATGGCTTATGTGCCCCAGGAGCCTAGGCTTGGAGAGGGTCTTGTGGAGGGCGCGCTTCGGAGGCCCTTTGGATACAGGGCTGCTGAGGGCAAGATCTTTGTGCGCAACGAGGCGCTTGAAATATTTGGAGAGCTTGGTCTTGATGAGGGCTTGATGGGCCAGGAACTCCGGGAACTCTCCGGTGGAGAGCGCCAGCGGGTGGCCATTGCCCTTGTGCTGCTTTTAGGCAGGCCCGTGCTCGTGCTTGACGAGCCCACAAGCGCGCTTGACGCTAAAAGCAAAGAAGCAGTAAGCCGCGCCATCAGCAAGAGAGAGGACCTCACTGTCCTTGCAGCCTCGCACGACAAGCATTTCCTCGCACTTGCGGATAATGTAATCGACTTGTCAAAAGCAGAGGCGGCGGCATGAGCCCGGAGCCGATGCTGAGGGCCATAATAGACATCGACCCAATGTCGCTTGCGCTGGGGTATCTGCTGCTGATAGTCCCGCTTGCGCTCATGCTGGCGTACAGGGTGCCACGCACCGGGCGGGTGCTTGTGGCAGTTGCCAGGATGACCGTCCAGCTTTTACTGGTTGGCCTGTACCTGCAGGTGGTCTTTGATATGGACCGGTGGTGGCTTACCATGCTATGGCTCGTTGTCATGTCCGTGGCCGCGGACATCTCGGTCTTAAAGGGCGCGGGCCTGGGGATGAGGCTGTTCTTCCCGCGCGTGCTGGCGGGGCTTGTTGCAGGGGCGGCGATCCCCATGGCTTATTTCATACTTGTCATCCTTGGAGAACCTAACCTGCTTGAGCCCCAGTACGTCATCCCCATCTCCGGCATGATACTTGGCAACTGCCTGAGGGCAAGCATGATAGGGATGGGCAGGTTCTTCCGCTCCATTGACGAATCTCAGGAAGAGTACCTCTTTACCCTGGGCCAGGGGGCCACGCTCCATGAGGCCACCAGGCCGTATATGGGACGGGCATTCGGGGAGGCGCTTGCGCCCATGGTGGAGACCATGGCCACCATCGGGCTCGTGGCGCTTCCGGGCATGATGACCGGGATAATGATGGCAGGGGTGGACCCCTTTAGCGCCATCAAGTACCAGATAGCCATAATGATAGCCATATTCTCAGGCACTGTCATAACCGTTGTGATATCCGTGGAGCTTTCCATGGGCGCGGCCTTTACAGGATATGGGATGCTAAAAAAAGAAGTGTTCAGCAGAGGGAAGTAAAAGTTAATGCCTGCCTTAAAACTCAAAGAGCGAGTTTATGGTGTCTATGGCTTTCTGTTTTGAGAATGCCTGTTTTATAAGCGGGGTATCCCTGATAACATCGAAGTTGTCCTCTAAGATAGGGCGGTCTGTTTTATAGAAAATCCCTGTTGGAATCCTGTCGCCCCACTCAAGGGCGCGCCTGAATGCCTCAACACGATCAGAGGGGTCGTATTCCGGCTCAAGCTCATACACGCGCTCTTTGTACCATTGATACGTATTTATCTTGTTAAAAGATACGCAGGGCTGGAGTATGTCAATCACCGCATAGCCCCGGTGCGTTATGGCGGCCTTCATGAGCGAGACAAGCTGTGCGTGGTCCCCGGCAAACCCGCGCGCAACAAAGCTGGCGTTTAACGATATTGCCAACGCTATAGGGTTAAGCGGCTCCGAGGGGTTGCCACCGGGCTGGAACTTGCTCACCGTGCCCTGGGCCGTGGTTGGCGAGGCCTGGCCCTTTGTGAGCGCGTATATCTGGTTGTTATGCACAAAGTGCGCAATGTCCGGGTTTCGTCTTATGGTATGGATGAAGTGGTTTCCGCCCTCGCCGTAGCAGTCCCCGTCGCCGGTGATATTTATAAGCGGCATGGTATTGTTTGCAAGCCTGATGCCGGTGGCCACCGGCAGGCTCCGCCCATGCAGGCCGTTAAAGGTATGGCCCCGTGTATAATGCGGGAGCTTTGCGGCCTGTCCAATGCCCGAGACCAGCATGACCTCGTGGGGTTTTAAGTTCAGCTCGTCAAGCGCCTTGTTCAGGCTTTTAAGTATGGAGAAGTTCCCACACCCGGGACACCATGCCGGTGTCTGCCCTAAATATTTGTTTGTGTCACCAAGTTCCGGCATAAGTGCTAAAGCCTCTCCATTATGTAGTCCTTGGTAAAGGGCCTGCCGTCATACCTGTTTATCCGGTGGTGGAAGCCAAACCCTGTTTCTGTCTTAAAAAGTTGCGCGAACTGACCGGTGGCGTTGCCCTCAATGCATACGGTCTTTTTTGTGTTTTGAAGCAGGCTCATGTAGGCACCCTCAGGTATAGGATATATCTCGCTAAAATGAAGCATGCTCGCGTTGTCTCCAACCCTCCTGAGGGCGTCCACTGTTTCTTTGAGCACGCCGTACGTGGAGCCCCAGCCTACTAATACAGTGTCCGCGTCGTCGGGGCCATAGAGCACCGGAGGCGCAATTTCGGCTTTAATGGCCGGCAGTTTTTTGTGCAGGCGTTTGTCCACCATGCTTATGCGCGTGGGCGCGTCCTCTATCAGGTGGCCGTCCTCATCGTGTTCGTCACTGTCGAAGACCACCAGGTGCTCATGCCCGTCTCCGGGAACCAGGAGCGGGCTGACGCCGCTGTCGGTAATGGCGTAGCGCTTGTAATCCTTTATCTTGCGGGCTTCCTCACCGCGTATTCTATAGTCGGTGTAGGTTATGGCGTCGGTGTTAAAGCCTTCGTATGTCCACTGGGAATCGCCAAGGTACTGGTCCAGCAGAACAAAGACCGGTATCTGGTATTTCTCTGCCAACGAGAATGCCTTGTTGGTAAGCAGCAGGCACTGCTCCGGGCTGCCGGGGGCCAGCACCACGCGCGGGAACTCGCCGTGCGCGCTGTGGAGGACGAACAAGAGGTCCGCCTGCTCTGTCCTTGTGGGAAGCCCTGTGGCAGGGCCAGGCCTCTGAGCCTCGAAGATCACGATGGGGGTCTCAGTTATGGCAGCAAGCGAGAGGCCCTCCACCATGAGGGCGAACCCGCCGCCGGAGCTTCCGGTGGCCGCGCGCACCCCGGCGTATGATGCGCCAAGGGCCATGTTGATGGCCGCTATCTCGTCCTCTGCCTGCTCCACAACAACGCCGAACTCTTCTGAGCGCTTGGCTATATTGTCCATGATGCCAGTTGAAGGGGTCATGGGGTAGGCTGAGTAGAACTTTATTCCAGAGGCAAGTGCGCCCAGGGCAGTGGCTTCAAGACCGCTTATGAGGAACTTCCCTGCCCCGATCTCTCCGGGGGCGAACTCGCACTTTTTACAGTTGTCCGTGGCATAGGCAAGGCCCGCCCGGAGGGCCATAATGTTTCCCTCCACCACCGGCTCGCCTTTGCGGCCAAAGCGCTCGGCCAGAAGCGTCTCCATCACGGAGGGGTCCATGTCAAGGGCGCCCAGGGCCGCGCCCACGGCCACGGTGTTTGCCATTACAGGGCTGCCGGACTCCGTTGCAAGCCGCTTAAAGGGGATGTCAAGCAAGTCTGTGCCCTCAAATTTGCTGTTCAGGCTCTCGGAGTCATAGAGCATCACGCCGCGCTGGCTGAGCTGTTCCCTGTGGAGGACTTCCGAGGCCAGGTCCATGGCGATGAGGATATCAATGGTCTCCGTGCTGCTCATGACGCGCGTGTCTGAGACCCTCACCTGGTAGAAGTTATGGCCCCCCCGCACCCTGGATTCATAGTCCTGGCTTGTGAAGACGTGAAAGCCCATGCGCGCAAACACCTCGGACAGCAGCCCGCCGATGGTCTGTATGCCCTGTCCTGCCGC
>SDBV01002396.1_pt1 | contig 27997 bp, 32 predicted proteins | sample 2277081 | NCBI WGS metagenome assembly SDBV01 (sample SAMN10402039, study PRJNA504765) | marine sediment metagenome | isolation source: marine sediment core GS10_PC15, 223 cmbsf | place: Arctic Ocean: Southern Knipovich Ridge | collected 2010 | reverse complement strand
ACGATAGGCCATAGTCCTGAAACAGACGAGGTAATGGAATATAGGAGGGAATGAGATGGATAACAGGGAAGACCTTGAGTTGTACTTGGAATATATGGCATACTTGAAGATAATGGAGATGTACGTGGATTGTAGCGATTTTGACTTATTAAAGGAGAATGAGAAATGATTGATAAAGTAGTTTGCCGGAAAGGGATGAAGTATATCCCTTTCATGGAACCAGACCTTGACCCTGATAGGATTGTGGTTTCGATGATAGAATTTCAAAGCGAGATATACGTTGCTACACAAAAGGGTATATACAAGATGGTTGACGAAGAGTTGGTCAGATTGAAATTTGTACCTCAAGAAAAGTTAAACTAAAAGGTGCTATATCGATGTTATTCTTGATTGTATATTTGCAGGAGTATTTATTTTGATAATAGCGTGTATATTATGGTGGCCGGAATAGGAGAGAATTATGAAGTCTGATTGGGAACAATATTTAGAAAAGCGAGACCGAAGAGAGAAAACAACGAAGAAGGTAGGCCAGTTGATAGTTGCGGTTGCTCTAATCGGAATGATTGCTTGGTCTGCTATCGGCTTGATGCCGGAACGAATTGAAGATGTACCTGAAAGCCGAGAATATACCGCCAATGATGACGGCATAGTATTTACATGGGACAACGGCGATACTGATGCTATACAAATAACGTCCTGTTCGACAAGTGGTGACGCTATAGAATTTACTGTAAGTACAGATGGTATCGAGATTACAAATGATTAGCTTAGATGACCCGAAACTTAGTGAAAAGATGATGCACGCTGACAGTGTGTTCTGGTGCTTAAAGAACCGCATACAGTTGTTAGGCGGCACTACGTTTACTCTGGACGGCTGTGCGTACATGGGCGAGATAATGCGCGACAGCAGCCGCTACGTGGCCGTTATGAAAGGCACACAGGCTCGTATCACTACAGCTTTCATGCTCAGGAGTATTCACTGTCTGGTAACGGGGATATATCCGCAAGGTGTTATATACTATTTCCCCAGTAGGGATGCCGTTGAGGACTTTTCAAAGACCCGCTTTACACCTCTAATCTCTGATAACCCTTGCATACGTAAGCATTTAAAGTCAACTGACAGTGTTTTCGTTAAGAAGGTAGGCAAGGCTTTTCTGACCCTAAAGGGTGCTACAGCCACTAAGAACATCAAAGGCCGTAAGAAAGACTCTACCGCTGTCCGGTCAACTCCCGCTGATGAAATCATCCGTGACGAGAGGGATTTGTTTGATGAGGCTATTGTAGCCATGATGCCCGACAGACTTCTCAATTCAAAGTTCAAAAGAGAAGTTGACTTAGGCTCACCTACTATCCCCGACTTTGGTATATCTAAAGTCTTTTACCTGGGCAGTCAGAAGAATATGATGCACAAGTGCGAGCATTGCGGCGGCTATACCTGTCTGGTAGATGAATGGCCTAACTGCATCAAGTACAAACGAGCTACTACGCACGAAAAGTTCATACCGTATTTCGCCTGTATTAAGTGCAAGAAAGAGATTAACCCACTTGCCGGCGAGTTTGTTTCTAAGCATCCTGGCAGGGAGATTAAGAGCTATCACGTTCCTCATTTGATTACCCCGAACTGCGAACTGCCTTTAGTAATGAGTAGATGGGAAGAGACTCAGGAAGATGGCTCGAAGTTAGGTACTTTCTACAATTCTATTCTCGGCCTTCCTCATATAGACACCGAGGCAAGGCTGACTGATACTGACGTTTTCGCCTGTTGCGGTAACGACGTAATGAGAACCAGTCTTTCGATTAACCAAACTGCTATGGGAGTGGATATTGGTAAACAGTACCACACTATACTCATTGGTGAAAAGGTAGACGAGAAGAGAGCTAAGGTAATTTACGCCTGTCGCGTGAAAGGTTTTGATGCCGTTTATGACGTAAGTCGGAAATACAATGTAAAGAGTGCCGTTATTTGTATTCGGCCATACGAGGAAGAGTTCAATAAGTTCAGGGAAAAGTATAGTAAGAAGATGAGGATTTTCGGCTCTCAGTACAATCCAAGTTATAAACAGATACCGTATATGAAAGTTGACGAAAAAGCAGGCGTGTATACTCTGCACAGAACGCAGGCTTTCGATAGGAGTCATGCTTGGATTAGGAATAGACAGATTGAGTTCCCCAGACGGTGTGACGAAATGAATGAGGTTGCCAAGCAATTATGCAACTGCGCAAAGATTATCGAAGAGGACGAGATTACCGGCGACAGGGTATATAAATATCTTAAGCTGGGCGACGACCATTACAGGTCTGCATTAAACTATTTGCAGATAGCATTAGGCGACTTAACCCACTATCAGGGCATGGCCGCACCTGACTTTCAAAAGAAACAATCGAGTTACGACCCGCTTAATTATGGTTTGTAAAGGAGAGAAAAATGGAAGTTAAAGTTGGAGAACATAAAACAGAAGGAAAGTATTTTCAATTTATTGCCAATACAAAAGAGGATGTAAAAAGTCTGGAAGAGGTGACAGGGAGAAATATGGAGCAATTTGTTGACGACGATTTGTGTAATACGAGGATTTTAGCAGTTGTATTAGTTCCGTTTAGTGCGATAACGAAATAGATGATAACTGAACAGCCAGATTATAATTTAGAGTTACTGAAGGAACATTTTTGTTCTTGTGGAGATTACTCAGGCGATGAGACTAAAGAAGAATATCTTGTCAGTTTGCAGGTTCGGCAGGTGGAACGTGAGTTGCTCGTTCTTATCTCAGAAAATAAAGGCGAGATGGATGGTTTTCTTTTAGCCCATCCCGACGATAAGACTTTATGGATAGACTGTATATGGCGAGAGAAAGGTTCGGATTTAGCTGAAGGATTTAAAGGAATGGAAATGGCAAGAGATTGGGCGAGAGAACGAGAGCTAACGAGTATGGGTTGTGAAACTCAGAGGCATAAGATGAAAGCATTTAAAAGGCATGGCTTTAAGGAAATCTCACTAATTTTGAAGGCAAAGATATGATAACTTATCACGAAAGTCCGTTTGTAAGATATTTCGGCGGAGGTGCAAAGAAAGCATCTGCTCCTGCTCCTGTTGCGGTAGCCCCTACTCCACGTCAGTTAGATGAAGAGGTCAGGATAAAAGACCAAGCGAGACGCAGGCAGAAGATTGCTCAGGCAGGTCGTGGAGGCACGATTTTAACACAAGGTCAGCCCTTAGCTTCCGGTAGTGCCACTTTACTTGGGAGGTCAACAGCATGAATATTTGTGATTTATTATATCATGCTGGCGACGTTAGTGCCGTCTTGAACGATAAAATGTTATCCGGCCTAACTCTTGATGAGGCCGTAGACCAACTTACCGACGAAGTGATAGCACAAACGAAAAAAGAAAGTGATGCCGGTATAATACATGGGGTAATTAAGGAGTTGAATGTAAATGGCTGATTCTTTAGGTGCAAAATTAAGACTCCGCATGAAGCAGATGATGGAAGTTAAGGAGTTCTATGAAGATAGAGACTATGACATTGCTCGCTACGTCAATCCTCGTAGAGAGCTTATTCGGGACTCGATGAAATTCGACGACAAGGGCGCGGCAAGGGGTAAGATGTCCTACACCGGTGAGCCTTCGTCTGCTTTAGGGATATGGGCTGATGGTATGCAAGGGCATTTAGTAAGCCAATCTCTTAGGTGGTTCAAGAATATTACATCCAGTCCCAAGTTAAACAGGATTGATGAGGTACAGAAATACTTACAGGAGTACGACGAGGCCATGTACGGTGAATATAACCGTTCTAACTTCTATGCTATTCTTGGCGAGTGGTTCAGGGACGCTGGCTCGATAGGCACGGCGACTTTATTCACAGAAGAGGATATTGGTCAAGGAGTGGCGGTTCACACGCCGATACATCCAAGAGAGATATTCATATCAGAGAATAAATACGGAAACGTCGATACAGTCTTTAGGAAATTCTTCCTGACAGCGAAACAGGCGGTAGATAAGTTTGACGAAGAGAAGTTGAGTAAAGACGTAGTAGATAACGCAAAAGAACATCCAGAAAAGAAGCATGAATTTATCCATGCGGTATTTCCCAATACAGACAGGATGTTCGATTCTCTGTTGAGTAAACATAAAGCAATTGCTTCTATATATTTGCAGGCCGAATCAAGTAACGCTGAAAGTGATGGCGTTGTTAAAGAGTCGGGATTTGACCTTAATCCATACGCTGTCTGGAGATTGAGAAAGAACTCAGACGAGATTTATGGCTATTCTCCCGCTGCTGATGCTATGGTGGATATTAAGAAGTTGAACCAAATGAGTAAGACCTTACTAAAGGCCGCACACATGGCGGCGTCACCTCCCTTGAATATCCCAGAACACATGCGGGGAAACACCCGTATAGAACCTGACGGCCATAACTACTTCGAGCGGGGCGGGGACAAGGCTTCTGTTATCAATACAGGAATCAACTATCCCATAGCTATCGACCGAGAGGAAAAGATAGTAAGAATCATAGAAGATAAATACAGAGTAGAGTTCTTCTTAGTCCTTGCACGTGCCGAAAGAGAAATGACAGCAACAGAGATTATGGAACGTGCCGCTGAAAAGGCCGTTCTTCTCGGCCCACAGCAGGACAGACTTTACAGTGAGGGCTTGGTTCCGGCTAACGAGAATGTCCATGCTATTGCAGACGCCGCCGGACGACTTCCTGAGCCGCCTCAGATTCTAATTGACGCTGAAGCCGAAGCGAGAGAAAGAGGTCTGCCATCGCTTAGATTAAACTTGCAACTAATAGGCCCGCTCGCACAGGCTCGCAAGAGTCAAACAGACATGCGACCGATAAAGAACGGGCTCAATGAACTGGCACAGGCTTCGGCAATATTCCCGAAAGTCCTGGACAGGATAGACCCTGACAAACTGGCTGAAAGAATCTTAGATTCAACTAATTTCCCGCAAGATGTTATGCGAACGGATGCCGAGTTACAAGAATTGCGTGACCAGCAGGAACAGGAGTTGGCCGAGGCCAAGGCACAACAGCAGTTGCAGGGCATTGCAGACAGTATTCCAAAGCTTCAAAAAAAGACAGAAGAAGGCGCACCTCTGGAACAGATAACAGAAGCGATAGGAGCATAAGAAAGGAAAAGATAATGGCATTGCATCATCATACACCTAAGCAAAGAAAGAAAATTAAGAAGGCAAGAAAGAAAGCGAAGGCGAAGAGAAATCGATAATACAGTCGCATCACACAGGGCATGTTTCGGTAGTGACGCTGGTAAGAGGGTCTTAGGGCAAATCTTGCTTGATGGCGGGTATTTTGATTGCGACTTGAAAACTGAAGGCGAAATAGCTGTTCAGAATTTTGTTAAGCAGATAGTAAAGAATCTTGGTATTTGTGGCGGGCCGGAAGATGTTGGCAGTTATGTACAGAAATTATTTGAACTTGAATCGAAAGGTTAATCATGGCAAAGAAGAAAGTAAAGGCAGTTAAGAAGAGTGAACCTTCACAACTTGACTCTATAGAGAGCGAATTGAATGATTTATTCAAGGGGTTGTCGTTGGTTAATAATCGCATCGACAGAATAGTTGATGCTATTGACAAAAGCAAAAAAGTGAAAGGATTATAAAATGGCAGAAGCTGAAGGCAGCCTACTCACTGAAACAGTGGCAGTAGACAACTCTCAACAGCAATGGTATGGAGAGAGCAGTCAAGACTTAGTAGAGTCAAAAGGATGGAAAACTGCTGATGACGCTATCGGTAGTTACCGTGAACTGGAAAAGTCGATGGGCGGAAAGTTGAAGATGCCTACACCTGAGAGTTCAGCCGAGGAAATAAGGGCGTTCTATCAGAAGACCGGATGCCCAGAGAACCCCGAAGGTTACGAAGTACCCAATGTTGAAGGCGCAGAGTCTTTCAAAAACGAAGGCGTAGAGGGTGCCATGAAGCAGATAGCTTACGACCAAGGTGTAAGTAAGCAAGCTTTCGAGGCTATCGTAAAAGGTTACTACGAACAGATGGGCGCTGACTTGAACGCCAGTCAGGTAGAAGGGGAAACTGCCTTAAAGGGTGAGTGGAGTGATAAGTACGATGAGAATATCGTAGTTGCTCAGAGATTTGTAACTGAATATGGCAATGAAGAATTTAACGAACTTATGACAACGACCCATCTGGGAAATCATCCGGCGATGTTAAAGTTTTGCGAATGGGCAGGGAGGAAGACTATGAGCGATACACTTATTAAAGGTGTTGAAGGTGACGTTAAGGGCGATAAGGATTACACACCATCATATCCCAACTCACCTGAAATGTATAGAGATGGTGACGATGAAGACAGTAAAAAAGGGCGGGAGTATCATACCGCCAGAGGTTTTAGATACTAAGGACAGTATGAAAATAAAGCTGTGCAAAGGTTGTTTGTTGGAAAAGGACACAAAATCTTTTTACAAAAACCGAGCCAGATATGACGGTTTGCAAACTTACTGTATGGAATGCAATAAGGAAGAAAAAAAAGTGCATCCAGCAAGCAAGGAAGTTAGACGGCTGCAAAATGCAAGATATAGGCGTAGCAAGAAAGGATGCAGCACGATAAAGAAGTTGTTTGTAAAATGGCGGTTGAGTTCCACTAATAGACTGATTCAGAGCATGAGATGTTTAATTGGGTATTCAATACGGTCACGAAACGGACAAAGACGGAAGAATACTGAACCGATATTGGGTTATTCTTATGAAAGCCTAATAAGTCATCTTGAGTCGCAATTTAAAGAAGGAATGACTTGGGAAAATTACGGAAAATGGCATGTTGACCATAAAATACCAGTATCATTTTTCCAGTTTAATTCTACTGATGATGTTGAGTTTAAGATGTGCTGGCGATTAGAAAATCTTCAGCCATTGTGGGCAAAAGAAAATCAAAGTAAAGGTAACAGGTTGTGTCCTACGGGGTAAACATAATCTGTTAAAGATTTGCCAGATAACCTGTAATGGTCTGGCTATAAGCCTGTAATGCAGGTTCTTTACCTTTAGATAAAAGGAAGTAGTAGTCCAGCGAGTTGACTGGGTAACTCCTACGTTATAGAAGAAGTCTAACTATACTTAAGGAGTTATCTAATGACTATTACAGCAGTAAATTTAGATGACCGCGAAAATCTATTGCTCGCGGCAAAAATGACGCATAATCAAGAGATTATAGACGTCGCAGAAGTATTAAACGAACAAAACGATATTATCGCCGATGCTGTTGTTCAGCGTGGTAATGATATTACATCTCACGTCATATCAAGACGAACAGCACTACCTGGTTCTCAGTGGGTTAAAGCTGGTAACGGTTGGAACGCTACCACTGGCCTCTTGAATCAGGTTCGTGAAGAGATGGGTATGCTCAAGGCAAGGTATTTGTGTCCTGAAGATGTTATGCGGTTACAGCCTAATCCGGCTAAGTATCGTATGCAACAGGAACGTGCTTATATTGAGTCGATGGGACAGGAACTTGCTAATACTTTGGTAGGTAACTACGCTGCTGGCGCACTTAGCCCAACAGTAAAACCACCGGAAGAGTTCGCAGGATTCCAGTACAGGTACAACACGCTTGGTACTGACTTTACTAATTATGTTATTAGTAACGGTCACGAAGCAGATGACAATACCAATACTTCCATCTGGTTCATCCAGTGGGGTGCCGGTAAGGTTTATCTCACGCACCCGCGTAACACCGATGGCGGTGGACTAAGGAAAGTTGACAAGGGCTTGCAGTACACTCTTGGCGATAACGCTTCCGGCACAGCTTCACAGAGAAACAATCAGTTGTGGGCGTACATCACTGAATTTGCATGGGATGTAGGACTTGCGGTTGAAGATACTCGTTCGGTAAAACGTCTGTGTAATATCGACCCTGACCACACCGCTACGAATACTCTGAATGAAGATTTCATCATTCAGATTCGCAACAATTTCAAGGGCAACGATGCACCTATGATGTATTGTAATGAAACCGTGTTTACTCAACTTCAAATTCTCGCTAAGGACAAAACCAACGTCTATTGGACAGAGAACAACCCGTTCGGTAAACCTCAACTTTACTTCCTCGACATGCCGATACGTCGTCTTGATGCTATCACAAACGTCGAGCCAGTTATTGCTTAAAAGGAGAAAACTTATGGCAATTTTTGATGCAATGTTTGAATTTATGGATGACGCCGAACTTACGGGTTCAGGCACAACGCTTTACCTTCCCATATCAACATGGAAAGAACTCGACTGGGTTCTTGCAGATAAAGAGATGGGAGCAGGCGAACCTCTTTGGTTGAATATCAGAGTTGGAACGACTGCTTATTCGTCAGGAACCACAGATACCGACACAGCGACTTTTAAGTTGTTCGCAGATAACACATCGGCAGGTCAGGACTCTAACAGTGTGGAAGTCGCGTCCTCAGGGCCGATAGCCATGACTGCCCTTACGGTAGGTGATTGGATTTTACGGCAACCGCTTCGGTATAATGTTGACGATGAGCGGTACTTAACTATTGGCGCTGTATTTAGCGATAACATTTCCGCCGGTACGGTAGACGCATGGCTCGACCACGGGCCTCAATCCAGTTACGACACGCAAGTGGCTAACTCTAATATTTAATATAGCAACTTTAAGAGGTTATTTTTTAAGAGGACATTTATGCACACAGTTGTTGGCATACCATTAGCACCGAGTTATCAATGTGATTCGAGGATTACAACTTTACTTGAGTCATGGGATAGGTCGCCTGATGTCACTACATTTTATGCCGCCTCGGACGATGTAACAGTAGGTCGCGATAGGATTGTACTGTTCGCGCAGAATCTTATTCCTCGCCCGACGCATATTTTGTTTGTAGACCATGACGTTATGCCGAGATATACCACGTTGAAGAAACTTCTTGCTCACGACAAGGATGTTGTCGCAGGTGTATATCCATTGAGTCGGGGCTGCGAAATAGCCTGGTGCCTGTCTCGTGAAGACCCGTTTAAGCCATTACCCATCAATGAACTTCCCGACAATCCTTTCAAGGCCAAATATTCCGGCTGCGGAATGATGTTAGTTAAGATGGAAGTGTTCGACAAACTTGAATGGCCTTTTTGGAAGAACGAGTTCAGGCGTGGCGCAAAGTCATCTACTGAAGATGTTTACTTTTGCAAAAAACTCGCCAAAGCCGGTTACGACATTTGGATTGACCCAAAACTGAAGTGCAGTCATTTTAGACTGATAGACCTCTTAGGAGTTGCAATGAATTATATGAAAGGAAAAAAACAATGAAAAAGTTATTAATTATGTTCTTCATTGTCTTGATAGCCCTGCCTTGTTTTGGCGCGTTTACACGTTCTATTGACGATAGGAAAACGTACAAAAACGCTTATCGCTGGACTGGAAAGCCCAGAGATTATATTTTGGATTGGGCACAAGAAACTGAAGACAGGCTGACGGGTGCTTCCGCTATAGAGTTTAGCTCCTATACGCCGACAGATACAGAGCCAGGCACGACTGCTGGTATGCTGTACTATGATGATTCAGAAAATAAGTTTAAGTATTACAACGATAGTAACTGGATTGCGATAGAATCCGGTTCGACTGGAAATAGTTTGGACGGCGCTTACGACGTTGGCAGGTCTATAAATGTTGACGGAGGCACGGTAACCTTAACAGCTACTAATGCGGCTGATAATGTTATTCTGACGCTTGTGCAAAGCGATACAGGAACTACAAAAGGCGTGGTTATCACTAATGCCGGTACAGGCAACACTATTGATATTCAAGGGCAGTCAAGCTCGAACGATATTGAGGGTACTAACGATAGCTGGGCAATAAGTAGTATTGGTACTTTTACCGGCGTAGTTGGTACATGGACGGGCGACCAGACATGGACGGGTTCCGTTGCGAACGTAGTATTTGACGCAACTGATGACGAGTTACTTATAGAAGACGATGCCGTTCTTTCTTTTGGTGATGTCGCTGACGTTACCTTGACATGGAATCAAACAAATTTGTTAATTGAAGCTGCTACCGATAATGTTGGCCAGATACAATTAGGCGCAACTAATTCGATGGATTTGAAAATTCTGGGAAGCACGACCTCTGACATTGCTTTGTTTGATGCAAGTGAAGGCAAGTTGATACTTGACTCGTACCCGATAGCTCTCGGTGACGGTGATGCCATCCTGCTTGGTGACACACTTGGTACGGGCGATTTCTCTATAGCTGCAACTTCGGCTGTTCTTAAGTACACTCAGGTGTCTGCTGATACTGGCGAAATAACTTATGGCGCAAGTGGTACTGACATTCCTATCAAATGGTTTTCTGAGACTACTGCCAATTGGGTTTATTTCAATGTAGATGAAGTTGAATTTGAAGATGTTGTTATTCAGATGATGGACGCAACTGCGATTGAGTTTGGCGATGGTGACGATTTCACCATTCACTCCACAGCTGCTAAGAAGTTGCAATTTACTCCCGCTACGACTGATGACGACCATGAGGTCTTAATGGGCTCTGATCAATCTGGTGTAGACCTTAAGCTCTTTGGCGCTACAACCGGAGAGTATTGGCTGTTTGATGCAAGTGCCGACTCTTTGCTTCCTGTGCTTGGTAACTATTTTTTCACAGCCAACGATGCCGAAGCTGACCAGTTTAAGGTTTTAGCTGCTGGTACTGTTGCCGGTGTCGCTATCAACTTTGTAACCACTGACGGTAAAGTTTTGATTAACGCCGATGGTGGAACTTGGGGTGATATTGAGTTAAATTCAGCAGATGATATTATTCTTACAACTGCTGGCAAGCTCACTATCACTAACGCAAGTGAGGCAATGACCGTTTCGGGTGCATTAACTGTTGCGGGTGTAACAACGCTAAACGGAACACTTGTTGGCGATGCCGCTACTACTATTATTGGTTTTGTGGATGTAATAGTTGCAAAAGCAACCACAACGCCTACGTCGGTTACTGCTGCCAATTCTGGCGGTATATATGTAAATGAAGGCATCGCTGCTTCGCCTGCCGATAGCATTTTCACTTTGCCAACCGCTGCCGCTGGCCTTACGTATACTTTCGTTGACGCAAACGCAACGTCTGCTGACGACATGTGGATTACAGCTAACACTGGTGACACTATTAACGGCGGAACAGCTAATAAGAGTTTCAAGAATACCGGTGACGTTATCGGTGCTTCGGTGACTATATTTGCTATAGACGCAACAAGATGGATTGCCGTTCCAGGTTCTATTGGAACTTGGGCAAACGACAATAACTAATGACAACAACTAATTTAACGGGGCGGGGCAAAACCTCGCTAATAATTATGGAAAAAAGACCATTATGTATTGTTAATGAGTGCAATAATCTTGCAATGATTAAATATCGGCATAAGGATGGCACAAATGGCTATGACAAAATGTGTTCAACGCATCATAGGCGAAAATACAATATGCCTATTTGCCCCAAAGATAAATTGGGCAGAATTAAATCACAACTTAGAAAACCCGGATGTGAAACTTGTGGCTGGAATAAAGCAGAATGTGATGTACATCGAGTAATATATGGATGTGACGGCGGTGAATATGTTCCAAGCAATGTTTTAACTTTGTGCCCGAATTGTCATAGGTTGTTACATAGGAGTCTTTTGAAAAACGAATTATTGGCGGGGTAAAACTTCGTCCCTTACTTTAAGGCAAGTAAATGACAGTAGACCATATAACAGTTACACAGCCAATACCAGGCACAAGTTCGTCAAGCCCATCTAACGTAGAGGGCACGGTTCAAGTTGGCGGTCAAAGTACGCTTTTAACTGCGGATATGACCTCTCGTGAGTTGCTTGAGGGCATTTTAACAGAACTAAGGAAACTAAATCTTAGGCAGGAAGAAGCCTTTGAAGAAACAGTTAATGATGGAGATATACAATGCGAATAAACGGTAATACATATACTGCTGAGGTAACAAGCGGGGACAGGCTGAAAGTGGAATCGTCCGCCCATAACCCTGCATCAATAGCGGCAGAGAGACAAGATGCCTACTCTGTTCCATTTGAACAGGACGCAGGCGCGGTAACAGCAGACTTCTTTTATCTAAAGAATACAAATAGTGAAAATTTATTTATCTACAGACTAAAGATGTACACACCAACTCTTGACAATGAGGTTGATATTGTAATCGGCGTTACGGGCACTCCAACAGCAGGAACGGCCATTATTCCAGTAAACCTGTATGCTGGAGGTAAGGCTGCCGATGTTACGTGCGAGGGCAAAGATGGCGATATGGCACTTACTGGTGGGAAAAAACTTACACGATTACTTCTCGATAAAGACTTTGTAGGCGAACAGGTATGGCATTTTGAAGCACCGATTATTTTGCCCCCTGATACGGCTATGGTATTGCATTGCATTATTGACCCCACTGCTGATATTGACGGGACACTGTACTTTTATTTTGATGGCATCGGAAGATAGATAATGGCTGTACCGATAAAATACATATTGCAGGCTGAAGGCCATGACGGTTCACCGACTAAACTTCGTGCCGATGCAGACACTAACGCCTTGTCGGTCATAACTCATACACACGAAGAGATACATGAAGGTTCTCACTTCTATGCCTATAAGACTGCAAGTATAACCAACGGTCAGGTATTGACATTGGCTCTCAATCTTGATAACGCCTTAAAGCAGTTTCATTTATTCATGGAGTTTGATATTGCAGTGGCGTGCACAGTAGATGTTCTTGAAGATGTTACGAGTTTTGCTGGCGGCGTGGCGTTTACAATATTGAACAATCGCAGAGACTTACAAAGTACACATCCATCTGGCGCAACTTGTCTTGTAGGGCATACTGGTTCTGATTTGGTTGTGCCAACAGGCGGTTCAGAAATATATGCGCAGGCTTTGGGTGCAGGTAACAGGGCGGGTGGAGTGCTTGGGCATGACGCCGAGATACTATTAAAAACAGGCTCGAAGTATCTGTTCAGAATAACAAACGGTACTACCACGCAAGGGGTGACTATCATACTTCAATGGTATGAACATTTATTAAGGGGTCTATAATGGCTGCTTCAGAAACGATTATAGCAAATTTAGCACTTTACCGCATGGGTCAGTCTACGATTGATGACATAGACGGGACAGATACTCTTTCGGTCAAGGTCAACGCTATATATGACCAATCCAGAGATGAGTTACAAACCGAAGGCCCAGAGTTGGGCTGGAAGTTCTGCCGAAGACGTTACAACGGCATAGACCAGGAAAGTATAACTATTACTTCTATTGCGGATAGTTCTACTGATGGGGATATTACAATAACCGGAACTCACGCTCTTGTTGTTGGCGACATGGTGCAATTATCCGGTGATACTGGTTATGACGAAACGTACGATGTAACGGCTATTTCAACTACAGCTACATTCGACGTAACGGCTACTTTCGTCGCTACCGGAACCGGAACAGCCAACTGGCGCAGCGAGGATTATGCTTACAGATACCTCATTCCTACTACGCCTACAGTTTTGAGCGTAAGGTCTGTTGGGGTTGGCGGTCTTGACGTAACAGACTGGCTCGAAGAGGGAGGGTATATCCTGACTAATCTGGAAGATGAAGAAATTGATATGCTAATCGTCCAGCAGATAACGACAACGACAAAATTCCCCGCATGGTTCACGAAAGCCTTAGTCTTGAAGATAGCAATAGAGTTGCATTACAACTTAACTTCAGACTTGAAAGCTATTCAGTTATTAGAGTTCAATCTCGACAGGGCGATGAATAAAGCGATAGCGATGGACGAGAGAGGCAAATACGTTCAGGAGGCCAGTCAAAGCTGGGAGGAAGTTGGAAATACAATGGAAGTTCTCGATGGCAGGACACCATATCCTTATTTCAAATTACCTTATGGAAACAGGAGATAAAAAATGGCTAATATGACAATAGGTGCGGTAACGGCACGCTCTGGCAAATCGAGAATGCGCAAGGTTACATTTACACATACCTCTGTTGGAACAGCCGGTGGCAGTGCTACTACAACCTTTCCCATAACCGGCAGAATGTTGAAATACGTAACGGTTGGCGGTGACGCTGAATGGCAGTTTGTTCTTAACGATGGTACGGTGAATGTTTTTTCGTCCGGCAATCTAAACGGCGCGAGTTCGGCTGTAAACACGGCAATATTGAATTTATCTGCCACCATACCGCACAAAGGTATTCCTATGGCTGGCCAGTTATTAACTTGCACTACAACCAATGTTGCTGCGGCTGGTAATGGAACAGCGCCAACAATAACAGTATTTTGGGAAGAATCGGCAGAATGTAACGCAATACTTTAAGGAGTAAATAATGGCAGACAGTAATATGACAATTGGTGCCGTTACAGCGCGTAGCGGTAAGTCAAGAATGAGACGGGTTACTTTTACCCAAACTGCCGCAGGTGCGGCTGGAAACGCTACTACAACTTTCCCAATAACGGGCAAGTTGCTTAGATATACAACTACTGGTGGCGATGCTTCGTTCACAGTTACTCTTAACGACGAAACGGTCGATATTTTCGCTGTAACTTTAACCGCTGGCGCAGACACCGCCCAAACAGGGATATTAAGTATGCACGCAACTGTTCCTCACGACGGTATTCCAATGTCGGGGCAGTTTCTATTATGCACTCTCTCTGGCAGTTCTACGCCAGCAATTACCGTTACAATAATCTGGGAAGAAAGCGCTGAAACAGCAGCGATATTAGGATGAACCTAACTACCTTATCTCACAAATACTACGTTGCAAGGGGTTTAGCTGGCGCCGACACGCCGGTAGACTTAACCTCTGAGGGTGATTTTGCGCAACTGCCAAGTGACGTTTTGGATTTGGCAAAGAACGATGTAGTTACTCCGGTTGACAGGCCGACGTTGGCTGTTTCGGAAAAGAACGGTCTACTGTTTACGTTTGCCGCAACTGCCGCTGCTGATAAGGATTTGAACTGGCGACTACTTTCATGGCGCAACAATAACGGGCCAGCGGAGATAGTTGCTAACGGCACGGCAAGAACAGGTACGCAGGCGGTAGTGATATATCCTCACGGAGTTGCGACTGCAACGGCCTTTTGGTGTGACACGATAGTAATATCGAATGAGTATTGGCCCAAAGAGATAGAGGCAACTGCCGCAGGTGGAAATAGTATATCCAAGCTATTCCTTGACTCTTGTGGATATAGATATTGGAAGATGGAAGTAACTCTTCCAGGCGTTGGAAACGACATAACATTAGCCGCTGTTTTTTATGGATACTTCTAATAATGCGCACGAATAAAATACTCCAATCCCTCGGCAAAGGCGAACTGTCCCCTCTTATGGACATGAGAATTGATCAAGATGCCTACCAGATGGGTTGCCGGACGATGGAGAATTTCTATCCTCTCATCTACGGCGGGGCCGAACGCAGACCTGGAACATACTTCGTAGGAGAGGCAAAAGATTCATCTGTTAAGTGCAGGATCGTAGACTTTGTTTTCTCCGTTGACCAAGCGTATGTAATTGAAATGGGCAATCAATACTTTAGGCTTTACGCTAATTTAGGCAGATTTACCGGCGTGTTATTGGCAAGTACATCCGCGTGGGTTACTGGAACCGCTTACAGGGCAGGCGACCAAGTTAAGACAACTTCGGCAGATACGGTGTATAGTTGTTTAATAGCCCATACAGCCGATAGTGGCGGTACGGACGCTACGGGTGGCGACCCTGACTCAGACGGCAATCCTACTCAATGGCTTAATACTCTAACGACATCCGGTGCGCAAACCTCGGACTTATATCCTATATACGAAATACCTACACCATACTTAACGGCGGATTTGTTCCAATTAAAGTTCGAGCAATCTGCGGACGTTATGTTCATCACTCATCCGTCTTACGAGCCGAGAAAGTTGTCGCGTATAAATGCTACCACATTCGTCTTGGAAGAATCTAATTTCCAGACAGGGCCGTTCCAGCGACTTAACGCAGTTGCTACGGCATTGATGGAACCAAGCGCGACTACCGGCTCGATTACTTTAACGGCTTCTGGTACTAACGCAGACGGCACGGCCTTTGCGCCTTTCCTTGATAGTACAACGGCAGGTCATGTACCAAGCGGTGCTACAGGTGACGCTAACGCCGGAACACCTCAGACCTTAAAGTCTATTACAGGAGCTTTGTTTAAGATAGTTCATTCCATGGAAGCGGGAGAGGTAGAGAAATCATTTATTTCAGTTAGCGTTTCGGATTCGCTACTGGTCTACAAAGGCATTAAGTGGGATTTCATTACAACCGGAATATGGGAAGGGGTAATGAAACTTGAGAGGGCTTATACAGAAACACCTACCGTTTGGGAAACTATAGCAACCGTAGCTGCGCCTAATCTTCAATTCGACGGAACCGAGGAAGTTGACGATGCCTTTTACAGAATGAATATGACCGAATTTGTTTCAGGTTCAGCGAAGGGTCAATTTTCTGTCAGGGACACTTCTCATTTAGGTGTAGTTGAAATAACTGCCGTAGCTTCGACTACGAGTGCAACGGCAACGGTAATACGTACTCTCGGCTCGACAGATAAGACTCATAGATGGGCGGAAGGGCATTGGAGTAACTTCCGTGGCTGGCCTCATGCTGTCGCTATTTCACCGGAAGAGAGATTAACATTCGGCGGTTCGGCTTCATTCCCGCTGACTATATGGGCAAGTGTGTCCGGTGACTTTACAGATATGACAGAGGGGATATTAGATAACGATGCCTTTGTTCTTACGTTGATAGGTTCCGGCAGTCAAAACACAATTCGCTGGCTGTTGGCAAAAGACGTAATGGTAATAGGCACTTACGGTGGGGAACATGCCTTGGGCGCGTCTAATGCAGACGAGGCCCTGACAGCTACGAACGTAAAGGCTGTAATCCAGTCCTCTTACGGCTCTGAGGATATTCAACCCGTCCTTGCCGGTAATGCTATTCTCTTCATTCAAAGAGGCGGACGCCGTGTAAGGGAGATGATATTCAAATTCGAGAAAGGGCGCAAGGGTGAGTTTGACGCTGAAGATTTAACTGTATTTGCTAATCACATCACCGAGTCTACGATAAACGAAATAGCATATCAGAGAACGCCCGACCCGTTTGTTTGGTGCATAAGGAACGATGGCCAGTTGGCAGTTTTGACTTACGAACGGGCGCAAGAAGTCTGGTCGTGGTGTCGGTTAGTCACTAATACTAATCTGGCTGGAACACAGACTGAAAGCGACTTTGAGAGTGTAGCTGTAATTCCAAGCGGCTCCGAGGAAGACCAAATATGGTTTTCTATTGAAAGAACAATAGGTGGCGCAACGAAACGGTACATTGAATATATGAGTACGCGAGATTTTTAATGACAACTAAAGCTAACAGCCATTTTGTTGATAGCGATGTAACAGGCACTTCCGGTCTGGATTCGTGGACGAGCGACAACTTTAATCCTGATGCAGATTCAACTTTTGATTACCCTCAATTACAAGATATTTTAGAATCTTATGTGTCAAATAGAATTGATAATATTTTTGACGATATAGAGGTAGTTGACCCACAAGGAACAACGGCAATAGATAATGAGGCCGAATTACTTGACATAGGAGTTGGTCAACCGCTAAACGGTAGTTATTATTTAACGACCAATATAGTCGTTACTGGAACTAAAACAGTTGCCCTGATAGGTTCGTCAGGAAATCCGTTTATTGGTACGTTTGACGGCAGAGGGTTTAAGATAACTTATGTGTTGGACGACGGGGGAAGAGGTTCTCAGAATGGTTTGTTTCATGGAATAGAAGATGGTGCTTTAGTCCAAAATTTACTCATTGATGCGACCATGACCGTTGCTAATGATACCGGTATCTTGGCGGGCTTTGTCTCTGTTGGCGCTTCTCCAGCGATAAATATCAAAAATACTCATGTAAGAGGTACTATCTCCATTGTGAATACTTGGCCCAGTGGCGACCCTTCCAGTCGAGAAGATGTTGACGATGTTTGTGGTTTTATTGGTAGTTATGATGCGAGTAGTGGCGGCGCAGGGAATGAAATAATAGTTACAGATTGCACGGCAAATGTAGCAATAACACTGATATCTAATGATGGAACCACAAACCGGATAGCTGGATTTACGGGTGGTTTTGTTGCGCGAAAGGGAATCTTTACAAATTGCCATACAGGAGGCAGCATAACTACTACTGACAGTTCTGAGCAGGGCGATGATTTCGGAGGATTTGTGTGTAGAACGGCAGACTCTATATTTTCTAAATGCAGTGCAAATGTTACCCTGACTATTGGAGGTGAGGATGCGGGAGGGTTTTGTGGCGACGATAACGGCGATAATGTATTTTCTGAGTGTTTTTCTTTAAGTAATGTAACGGTTGATGATAATGGTAGTACCGGTGGATTTTCGAGGGGAGGTCTTTCGTCAGGGTCAACCTGTACGAATTGCTATGCAAAGGGTGATGTCGAAAGTACGGGGGCGGGGCTGGCTTGGACAGGCGGCTTCATTGGTTCGGCTGCTGGAACAATAACAAATTGCTATTCAATCGGGGCAGTAACAGGTCTATTTGCTGAAGGTGGATTTTCCGGCGAAAGTTTCGGAACAGAAACATCAAGTTATTGGGATACAGAAACAAGTGGACAGGCAACGAGCGATGGAGACGAGGTAGGCAAAACCACAACTTTAATGAAAACACAATCAACTTATCTAAATTGGGATTTTGACGATATTTGGGTAATGCCCATTGATTCTTTAGGTGGAAAAACTAAAACCGGCGAACAGAACCGAACAACAGCTATGCCGGAAGACCACGCCCACCTTAACGGCCAGACTGTTCAGGGATTAGGCGATGGCTCATATCTCGGCACTGACGTTGTTGCTGACGGCGAGGTGACTATGGATGACCAGACGATAATTAACCACGTTGGCTTACAATATACAAGCACAATCCTACCCATGAAGATAGACGGAGAGGTAAGAATAAAGAGAATAAGCAAAATCATACCTAACGTCAACGAGACTGTTGGCGGCACGTATGGCCGTTCAATCGCAAAATTAGGCTCTATGGTGCTAAGAGATGCCAATGACCCCTTAGATACGGACTCAGCCCTATTCACGGGCACGGTAGACTTACCTTTCGACGGCGAGTATGCGAGAAATGCAGATATATACATTAGACAGACATTTCCCCTGCCGATGAAACTTTTAGGAATAGGCGTTGATTTAAGCGTGGAGGCGATATAATGGCAACATTAGCAAATGGGCATTTTGTTGATTCTGATATAACAGAAACCGCTTCTGCGGCTAATGCAGCTTGGGTGTCTACCGGACAGGCGAGAGCAAGTGCTTTCCCGCAGGACAGGGCACACTTAAACGGCCAGACGGTTGACATATTAGATGACGGAGTGGTAGTTGCCGACCAAGTTGTTACAAATGGTGCGGTGAGTGGGATAACAGGAACTTATCATATAGGACTTAACTATGTCTCTACAGTCAAGCCCAGCAAGTTAGATATAGAGGGCATGGGAATAATCCTGACCAAGAAGATAACCAAGGCGATTGTAAGTTTCTACCAGACCTTAAAGGGCAAGGTAGGGGTAGTTTCCGGCACTTACGAAACGGTGGACTTTGGCACGACCCTATTCGATGGCATTAAGGAAGTGCCTTTGAACGACGGTTATGACCGAAGTGCGGATATTATAATAGTTCAGGACGAACCTCTGCCGATGACTTGCCGAGGGTTAGTGCTTGATGTTGGGAGTCACCTTAAATGAACGAACTAACTCAATTTAGAGAAAAGATACAGGAATTTGAAGATGTCCTGACCGCTCACCCTGACGCTAAGTTTGGCGATGATGCTTGCCCTTTGAAACACACGTTCGCAGACGGTATGTATATCAGGCAGATAACAATGCCAAAAGACTCTTACATTTCCAGTAAGATTCACAAAACGACACATCCATATTTTGTGTTGAGAGGTGACGTTACTGTAATTACTCCAGAGGGTAAGGTTAGAATCAAGGCGCCGTATTGGGGTATTACAAAGGCGGGAACAAAAAGGACTCTTCACATTCACGAAGAAACGGTGTGGATAACTTGCCACGCCACAGAAGAAACAGATTTAAAGAAAATCGAAGGACAGGTAATAGCTAAAGACTTTAAAGAACTAAAGGAGATGCCATGTCTTGGGCAGTAGTAGCAGTAACGGCAATAGTTGGCGGTACAGTTTTGCAGGCTGCTGGCCAAATACGAGCAGGTAAAGCCGCTGAAGCACAGGCCGAAGCCGAGCAGGAAATACTTAACCAGAACGCCAAGCTAAAGGAACGCGAAGCTGCCGCAGAGCGTGAACGGTCAAGAGCCGAAGCCCTACGGTTCGAGAAAGAGGGTGAAGCCCTATTGGGCACTCAACAGGTCAAGCTTGCTAAGGGCGGGGTCTTAACTGGTATTGATACCCCCGCGTTACTTTTGGAATTGACCGCCCAAGAGTTAGAAGCTGATAGAATGGAAATACTAAAGACTGGCTTCCTTGCTGAATCGTTCAGATTATCCGAAGCAGAGAATTTAAGGTTCCAAGGCCGAGCGGCAAAGGCAAGAGGAATTAACCTTAAAAGAGCTTCAAGATTCGCAGCAGGCGGAACATTGTTGACGGGTATAGGCGCTGCTGGTCTTGCAGGTAGTTCACTTAGTTCAGTAAAGCCATCTGCCAATCAAGCTTTGCCAAGAGTTATAGTATAGGAGTACAAGATGAGTCCACGGATTCCGAGCTTTAGACGACAAAGACTACCAAGTACAAACGTAGGCGCTGCGCCCATACCGGTTAGTGCCGCACAGCAAGGCCAGGAGGCCATAGGGCGGGGTTTACAGGCGTTGGGTGGGGGCGTGATAAATATAGGCCAGTCGTTGTTTAAGATAGAGCAACAGAAGCAAGACATGAGAGATGACAATGCCGCTACTGTTGCTGGCGCTGATATGAGTAAATTCTTCACAGATAGCTTTGACACGGCCAAGAGAAAAGAATATGCGAACGTAAATGAGTTTAAGATTGACAGGGACGCTTTTTCTAATGACTATGACGCTGAAATGGAGCGTCTTATAGCGAGCAATCCAATGAGAGAGGAGGCGGCTAATGCTTTTAGGAATACAGTAATAGCCAATAAGCAAAGCACCACTCGCCAAATGGAAAGTATTTGGTGGAGCAAAGAGGTTGAGCTTGGTAGGGCTAATGGAATCAGGGCTGCTTCAAATAAATACGAAGAGCTTGTTCGTCTTGGCGCCTCATTGAAACAGCTAAAGACAAGTCCTGAAATTAAGCAAATTGGCGAAGGCACTAAGTCTTATTGGAAAACCGGCCAGTTTGCAAACGAGGCAGATAGGGCATTAGTAAGTGTGTTAAGAAATAACGGTAGGTACGATGACGCCATTAAATTGGCTGAAACTACAAAGGCGTTTTCTCCGCAAGAACGGGAATCGTCGGTAAAATCAACGGAGAGTGCAAAAGAAAGAGCAAAGGATGAGACAACAAGCTTAAATAATGTAATTCAAGAAAGGGTAATGACTGGTTTCTTGGATGGCATGATAGCATCGCCCAACGATATTGGCCCTGAACAAATACAGTTGGCGGGCCTGTCTAAGGGCAATGAGAAGATTTTATTAGACGCAGTTAATTTCAGAACGCAACAACTGAAAAAGGGAATTGACCCGTGGCAAGAAAATAATACTAATTTGGCGTTTACCGGTGCTATAGATGAAGCTCTCGATGGGTCGAGGGCTGAAGTTGTGAAAATCACCGTCCCTGAAATAATGAGCCAAATAGGGGATATTACTCCTGAGCAAGCTACGGAACTTATCAATAAACGCACAAGGCGGTTAGATAAGAATGACATTATTAACAGTCCTGCCATGAAAGATGCGATTGGTTCTATAGAGAATTTCCGCAGGGAGAAACAAAAACTTGGGACTGGTGGATTGATTGACTTTGAAAGAACGGAGGCACAGATATTGGGCGTCAAAAATGAATTGCGGAAATTTGCTGACTCGATTTCGGGCGACCCTGACTTTGATAGTAAGATTGCGAAGAGGAAAACCGAATTACTTGTTCCACTCAAGGTTGAAGAGGCGCAAACATTCTGGGACAGATTTTGGGATAGGCAAGGTCAATCGGTGGGTCTGCCGGAAAGAGCAACGGTTAATCCTTTACGCAGGATACCCTTACCCCATGTTTGGTTCATTAACAAGTTAATGGTCGAACCATCTTCTCAGGCGGAATTTGAGGAAAGGCTTATTCAGTTACAGATAACCGATGCCGACAAAGCTAAGAATTATTATGACAGGCACAGTGGCTTATGGCCGGAGAGATATAAATAATGGCGGAAACATTTGAACAAGTAACTGGCAGATTGGTAGGTAGCCGCCCAGAGCAGGAAAAGGTTTCTTATGGAGACCTTGCTGGCGAAGCTAACCATCGTGTGCTGTTTCGGTCTGGGGTTAATGAAGTAATAAACAATCATCCGCTTATGTCTGGGGATTCTATTATTGAAGATGATGAAGAGAAGGCGAGAATGGCTAATTCGGTCTTCATTGCCAAGACATACGGTATAACTGTTAAAAATGCTATGACCAATCACGATGGTGTTATATCGCAACTTTTCGGTGAGAATGTTAAACCAAGCGTGGCGTTTAAGAAGATTCAAGGTCTATACAAAACTGACAAAGAGAAATTCGACGAATATCATGCAAACACACCTTGGCAGCAGGAGACAAAAGACTGGCTTGCCGGTCAATGGAGCCAAGCTAAATTAAGTGTAGCCGGTATCGTAGAGGCGGATACGGATATATCCGGTGCGATTCAGGAAAAGGTTTTTGGTCGAAAGACCGCGATAAATAGGCGACTCAACGAATGGTCATCTGCAATGCGTGAAGGCGTATATCAGGACATGCAGGCCCATCCTGAACAGTTTCTCCGTCCACCTGGGAATGGTTTTTGGGATACCACAGCCGGTTATATAAAACATCCTGAATACATAGCATGGGGTGTAGCGGAACAAGTGCCATTGATAATAGCATCGTTAGTATCTGGTGGTACTGCTGGTGCGGTCGCTAAAGGTGTCGGTGCAACTGCTAAAGTTGTTAAGACTGCCGCATGGCTTGGCCGAGTAGAAGGTTTTGCTACGCCTTTGTTTGGGCAGAGATATGCTGATTTGAGACAACAAGGCATTTCGCCAATTCGTGCATTGCCGGAAGCGTTTCTTGCATCTCAGTCCGAAGCGCTGCTTGAAGAATGGGTGCTTAGTAAAAAACTATCTATTTTCAAAGCCGCAGGCAGTCAGGCTAAAAGAGGAATAGGCGAAGTAGTAGCCAAACATTTATTGGGCAGGCCGGTGCTTAGAAGAGCTTATGGAGTTGCAACCGCTTATGGCAGAGGTGCTGTCGAGGAGGGTTCCCAGCAGATTTCAGACAACTTCTGGGGGATTGTTTTTAGGGATTTAGATGTTAGTCTTTTTGACGGTGCCGCCCAAGCCGCTGCTGCTGGTGGTATTCTTGAACTGTCAATGACGGGAGTATTCAGGGCTGGTGCTAAACTCAAAGGCGTTAAGACAGTTTCCCTTGACGAGCAACTTGCGCGGGTAGAGATTGTCAGAGACTTTGTAAACGAATCTCCATTGAGCCAAATACAGAAAAAAGAACTTAATCAGGAAATTGATTCTGTAAGAGAAGGCGTGGAAAATGGCAAATTTGTTCAGCCCACTGAGGCGGTGACACCAGAAAAGGAAGTTGCGGAGGAAGAGAAAGTAACTCAGCCCCAGAATATAATTGACGAAATACAAGCAACGCCACGTTACGGTATCCAAGAATCTGAGGGTAAGTGGGTAGTAAAAGATTGGGAAACTCAACGGGAAGTATCTGTTCACGCTTCTGACAGGCAGGCAATAAAGGAAATGAATAAACTCAATACTGGTGTATTGCAAGTAGAAAAAGAACGCAAAGCCCCATTATTGCCGAGTGAAAAAACTGTAACAATCAGACAGGCATTGCAAGCTGTAATGAAAGGCGTATCTAAGGCTGCTCAAACGGCATACATGCAAGGCGCAAGGGATACGATAAGAGGAACTACTAATCTTGGCAAATACGCTAACGAAATTTTAGGAAAACTCGATATAACAGCAGGGCAAAGAAAAACTCTTATCAATGCTGTTTCAAAACCAAGAACACCTGCACAACAGATTGTTGCTATGGCGACTATAAAGAGACTTGCTGATATTACTAAGCATGCCGCCGCTGTCAAAAATCTAAAAAAGACTTTGGCTTATATCAATCGCAGGATTGGTGTTCGTATGCAAGAGGGGGGCATAAGGCCGGAGTATTTCGAACGAATCAGGGACATAACGGAAGGGTTTTTAGTTAAAAAAATAAGACCGAAATTGAGGAAAAGACTTGAAAGTTTAAAGAATTTCCTCGAAGGCGTAAAAACGCAAGGTCTTTCTCAGTACGAGGAAGATTATATCGAGGCGAGAATACCGCAAAAATTACTCGACCAGATACCTAAGTTGGCAGTTAAAAATGTTGACAGTATGACCTCTGAAGAAATTGAGCAGGTTAATAATATGCTCAACGAACTCGTAGCATTGAATAAGCTAAAGAATCGCTTAATAGGTCAGCATGTAGCTGGCGAGGTTGCTGAAACACTTAACGCCTCTATGGAGGAAGTAAATTCTGTAGTAGATAAATCAAAAAAGGATGCCAATATTAAATTAAATGACGACCCGAACGCAAAGGGCATTCTTAAAAATATGTTCAATTTCTTCGCTGGCAACAAAAATCACAATGTAGAGACCTTGGCTGAAACCATTTCTGGCACGGTCGGCACGGTGCATGACGTTTTGGCAAATGGCATGTCTGACGGAAGGCAAGTGCAATATGAATTTGAAAACGAATGGGATGATATAGTTACCCGTAATTTAAGTAAAGCAAATATAGAACTGGATGATTTGCAGGGAATGTCGAATTTGTTTTTTCAGGTAATCAATTCGCCCAAAATAAGAGAGTTTCTTGCAAAGCAGGGCGTTACACTGAAACAGGCCAAAACTTTTCCTGTATCTATCGCGGGAAACGCCAAGACTCTCACAATGGCGGAAGCGCTTAGTGTGTATATGCACGCGAGGGCGGTTGATTTTAATTTGCGGGAAATACTCAAATCTGGGATTGCCGACAAGCATAAAATCTTAGGCAAAATAACTGTAGAAGAAATAGGCAAAATTGTTGATATTATAAGTAAAGACAAAAAGGCTCTGGCGATGGTAGACATGGCCGATGAGTTACATGATTTTGCCAGAAAGAGAATTAACGAAACATCAAGACTATTGGATGGTAGGGATATAGCAACTGTTGATACTTACTGGCATGTCAGGCGATTCAAGACCGGCGGCGTAGCCGGTAGGCAGACGTTTAGAAATTCTCTACTCGAATCTCTTGGCCTATTAAAAGAGCGAACCGGTGGTAAGAATCCAATAGTTATTACAGACTTCTTTGAGTCTCTGGCATACGAACAACAGGCAGTTGCCGAGTACGTTGGAATGGCGAGGCCTTATCGAAATATCAAAAATTTATTAAATTACAAACCGTTCAGGCAGACTTTACAGGTTAAGGGATACAAAGAGGAGCTTGGCCTGATTGATGTTTTAATTGAAAGAGCCGAACAGAAACCAAGAGCGTATAGTGCAACTGACCCCGTAATTGGTAAGATTTTGCGAGGGCTTACGAGGTCAGTATTGGCGAATCCAGGTATTATGGCTGGTCAGTATGCGTCTGTTGTGGGTTATTTTACTGAGGTCGATACTAAGTATATCTCTGAACTTAAAGGTCTTGCCAAAAAAGAGGAATCAGACAGATACAAAAGAATCTTACCAATGTACCGAAGGCGAGTTGAAGGCGGCGTGTCGAGTATAGCCACGCAAGATTTAGCTGAAGGCGATACAGTTTTAAGGGCATTCACAAATAGAACGGCGGCAATAAATGTTTTGACTCGCGGTATACATTTTGTAGACAGTATAGCAATTACGGAGGCGGTAAGATTGGCAGAGGCGGAGATGGCCGATAAAAACCAAAAGGGTTTAACTTTGGAATATTGGGAAAGAGTTGGTATCGTCCCTTCATCGCTCGAAAAGGATAGTGCTGAGTATATAGACGCTCTTAATAAGAGATTTAATTATATCGTAAGAAGAACTCAGCCGATGTTCACTACCGAGAACAGGTCTATTCTTACTTCAGCGGAAACTGGCATAGAAAAATCATTATTCCTGTTCAGGTCTTATATTGACCAGCCAATGAGAATGGTTTATCGAGCATATAATTTATATGCCAATGGTAAAACTGGTAAGGAAACAATGATAAAACAAATAGCAACAGTCTGGACTGGTCTTGCGTTTTATGAAATAGTTCGCATGGCCGTTAAAAAGGGGCTGGTCAGGTCTGATGATGACGACGAGAAAGACTTATTGTTAAAGATAGGGATTGCCCCAATAAAAACTTTGAATCTGGTCGGTTATCCGGCGCAGCAACTTTTAAGTAATCTCTTTGCTCAGTCCAGAGAAAAGCCAAAGAGATTCCAAACACCCAACTTGTCTCCGTTGCCCTTACAGTTTATCAATGACCTGTTGCGCAATACATCACTTATCACAAAAGGGCTATCCTTCTCCGGCTCTAAAGAAAGATTTCAATCTGGGAAAAGAAAAGGCCAACTAAAATCAAATGCTTTTATGAAGGAAGGTATAGAGGGGCTTGCTAAGGATTCACTTAGATATATGGGTGTGCCAGTAAGAGTCATTGAAGATATAATAAAAGAGGAAGAGGACTAATGCTCCGCAGCCGCTACACACCATTCAATCTGACAGCCCTTAACCAGAGGCTCGACCACGGCCTGCTCTTGGGCCTTGACGACGACGACCACGGCGCTATATACATGCCGTACACATCTCTTGCTACAGACGTTTACACATACGCCACAGCATCTATCACCTTAACGGCAGGCACACTTACCGCTAATACTCTGACAGACGGCACAGCCATAATAACAGGGGGCGTCGGTTCTGGGTTTGTCGAGCTTACCGTTGGTGCCGGTAACGATTCAGGCTTGGTTCTAATGGGGGAAAGTTCCTTTTCAGGTAGCAGGGGTGGAATGATTACTCATCACGAGAACGCCGCAACTATTGGAGGGTACACATTTACCAACACGCTGCAACAATTTGTCTGGAGTCCTGTGATTCAAGCTGCCGCTGGAAGTGTTGGTGTGGCTTGGGTAGACTTTGATGATGGCAGTGCGAGTTTTGCAGGCGGCGATTTAACTATAGACGCAGATGGTATACTAACAGCCAGCACCCTCACAGACGGAACAGCCACGATAACAGGGGGAGTAGGGTCTGGGTTTACTAACTTCACTGTCGATAACCTCAATTTCAATGGCAATGTAATATCGACAACATCCGGTACAGTAGTATTGGATGCTTTCAATGACACTATTAACGCAGAGGGGATTTTGACTGTTGCGCCTGATAGTGGCAATGAAATGATTATTACCGGCGAAGCCATATCAAGCGATACCGGCTCGATAGCTTTTGGAAGCAATGCTTTTACGGGTGTAGGCACGATAACATCAGGAAATATAACAATTTTAAGTGCTACGCCTATTCTTGTTTTTAGAGACAGTGATAGTTTAGGGGCTGCTTCAGTTGGTTTTATAGAGTGGAGAGATTCAGGTGGTGGAAGGGCTGGATTTCTTGGTAATCATACTTCAAGTAATGATGATTTTCTTTGGAAGAATGAACAAGGGGGGAATATAGCAATAGAAACAACTGGGGCAGGTAAATTTCAAATCTTTGCTAATGTCGAGTTGAATAATAATTCAATTACAGGCATGGGCAATATAACCGGCACAGATGTTGATATATCAGTTGGAACGGGAGACTATTTATCTGACTCTGGTGACATTACGCTAAGTGCGGGCGATATTAC
>SDBV01002395.1_pt1 | contig 28003 bp, 38 predicted proteins | sample 2277081 | NCBI WGS metagenome assembly SDBV01 (sample SAMN10402039, study PRJNA504765) | marine sediment metagenome | isolation source: marine sediment core GS10_PC15, 223 cmbsf | place: Arctic Ocean: Southern Knipovich Ridge | collected 2010 | reverse complement strand
CGAATCCGGAAGGGACGATAGCCCTTTTACAACGGCCAAATACGCCTACGAAATCGCTGACGCGCTGGAGCGGGAGCGGGTCCGGAGGGGGCCGAGGTGAGTATCCGCTGGCTGCTCCTGTATGCCGCTCTGGCGGTCTTCGTCATCGTGGCCCTGGTGGACACGGTGGGCTGGTATCGAAGGCACTACAACGACGAGTTCGAGGTGGCGCTGGAGGAAGAGAGGGAGAGATGAACGAGAGGAAAACTGACATGTTCGGTAGAACAAAGAAAGAAGCCTCGTTGAGCGACATTGCAGGAAGCCTGAGCTTTCTCAACATGTGGATGTTCTTCCTTCTATTTGTGCTGACGATTACGCTTGGCGTCATCGCAGGCGAGCTAGGAGAAATCGCACAAGCCTTGGAGACCCTCGCACAATGACCTCCTTCCTCCTCCCCTTCTGCCTCGGTGTTATCCTCGGTGCCGGCGCCGTGGCAACCACGGTCCTGCAGATGTTGCGGCGCCGCGCCGCTCGGCCAACCTCTCAGTAAAAAGACATGACTACCTCCTCCCCCCGCGATAAAGATGAGACCAGTACTGTCTCCGGAGACTACTTCATAGTCTCTCCCCAGACTCGGCCGGCCTACACGTTTCAGTGGGACTGGACAGCTGCGGCTGTCCCTCCAGGGCCGCACGGAGGGCTCCAGTACCCCGAGGAAGTCAACAGACTGCTCCGAGAACGCGAAGCACAAGCTCGGCGGGCACCCCGATGAAGATCCTCTGCCGGATGTTTGGACACAAGATCGGCGGGGTTGTCGATATCGTGGCAGCTGGGGGAGACATGGTCACTCTGCCTGGTCCTCCTGCGCTCTATTTCGTCGTCAATACCCCTAATCCTCCTCCTCCCCAGTTCTGTTGCGCTCGCTGCGGGCACCTCTGGGACACGACCTACGAAGAGATCGAAGAGAAGACTGATTTCATCGGGAGGTATCCGTAATGGGAGCCGCTTCTACAACAGAGATTTTTCTCGGGGCCGCTATTATTCTTGTGGCTCTAGGCCTCTGGATTGACTCAATGTTCCTGTCTTTCCAACTCCACCAGATAAATGCCAAATTCGAGAGGCTAGAGGCCGAGGCACGGCAGCAGGAGCAAGAACTTTTACAAGACCCAATCTGGCAGCAGCGCCGTCAGGGACCCTTCAATTGATGGCCAAAGCAGTGCTCTCCGTCCTGCTCACCGCAGATGGTTGGACCAGATACGGAGACCTATTCCAAGATCAATTCTGGCAGTCATCTACGACTCGAAGATTGTTCGGAGTTGTCCAGGATTTCTGGTCCGTGGCTGGGGAGGATGTAGCCGAGTTGGACGATGAAACCCTCGACTCCCTCTTACGTTCCGCACACCCCAAGAGAGCCGCTGAATGCCTCCAGTACGTCCGGGACGCCAAGCAGGTCCCCGAGGGTGTGCGGGGCCCTCTCATCGCCCGGGCACTGCAGGATTTTGCTGTTAGAAACGAGCTGTTCGAGTTGGTACAGGATCTTGAGTCAGGGAATTTCAATCCCGCCAGTGCCGCAGTGCGGATGGACCGCCTAGCCCTCGCCGCCAGTAACGGCTCGGGCCCACCTCTGCCTGCTCATCTGGCTATCTTTGAGGATATCCAGGTCGAGGAAGAATGCACACACTACCCTACGGGAATTCCCGATATCGACCGCCAGCTTGGGGGCGGTCTTTGGTCAGGCGAGCTCGGCGTAGCCATGGCCCCAGCCAAACGAGGCAAGACCTGGTTTCTGGTACACCAGGGAGCCCATGCCTTGCGCTCTGGCATCCCCGTGCAGCACCACACGTTCAAGACCGAGGTCAACGCTCGCAGGGCGAGGATCAGGTATTACCAGAACCTGTGCAAAGCGGAGAGACCGCAGATCTTGGAGCACACTAAGAGATATTCCCGAAAGTTGAAACGTATGAAGCTTCCACTCTGGGAGTTAGTCGAGCATGACGGGAATCCCACTACTGGGGACATCCGCCAGTGCGTGCAGAAATTTATCCGCTCCTGCGAGGGTTGCGAGCTTCGCCCGCTTATCGTTGTTGACTACCTCGGCCTTGTTTCCCCAGTAGATAGATCTCTTGAGGGAAGGTGGGCTTACCTAGCGAGAGCCCAGGAGTTGAGACATATAGCCTCCTCCTTCGATGTCGCCCTCTGGACAGCACATCAGACCAACAGAGCCTCATTTGACAAGTACCGCATCCACATGCAGGACGCAGCTGAGGCCATCGGGGTTACCTGGGCAGCGGACGTGATCTTGACCCTGAACCAGACGGAGGACGAGAAGAGAATCGGGGTCATGAGATGGAATATCGAGTCTGCTAGGGAAAGAGATTTTGTCGTGTCGGAGTGGGATGTCAATGCTGTGAAGAAGTACCAGAGGTTCGAGCCGCAACTCACGACTGCACAACAGAAGGAGCAATATTCGTGAGGGAAGCCCTGAGTAAAATATTCCTTGGGTTTGCGTGGTGCTTAATGCCTCCCGCCTGCGTCTTCGGCCTGTGGTCTGCATTAGAAGCTGCTGCACCTTTGTTGGTAGGGGAAGGGACCGTGGCGTCTGCATTTGCTGGGGCAGTAATGCTGTTTCTCGCAGCAGCTCTAGTGGAATGGTTCTGGATGACCGGAGACCTCCTTAAGGCTGCTGACACCGAGAGCGCAGATGTATGAATCCCTCGAAATCCCCTACCCCTGCCCCAGTTGCCCGCCGTACAAATCCCCAAAGTGTTTTCTAAATTCTCGGAAAAAGTGTTTTCATTGCTACAGATGCAACGCTTCAGGTAGAGCTGGGGTTTCCCTTGACGTACGCGGGGAGGTGGGCGTCCGGGAGTCGACGACCTCAGCTCTACCTAATTTTTCTCCCCTCTCTGAGTTTGCTACTGAGTACCTACTCGGACGAGGAATCTCCCTGCACCTGATCGAGCACCTCCCTATCTGGACCACCGACTCCGGGATTCTGTTCGAGTTTCCAGAGTTTGGGTACTGGCAGGAAAGGAATTGGTCTACGACCGGAAAACCCAGGTGGCTCGGGCCCTCCTCGCCAAAGGCATCGGAGGGGGTGACCTATCGACTTGCCGGGCCGCAGGCTGGAGAGGTTGTGCTGGTCGAGGGGGTAGGTGACGCGCTGAAGGTAGCAAGCGCGGGGTTCACCACTGCCGCGTTGTTGTCTAAAAGACTCTACGCATCTCAAGCAGCCCGCCTCGCCCAGAGATACCGCAAGGCCGTCTTACTCCTTGACCGCGATGTTTCTCCCGCCAGTTGGCTCACTGCAGCTGCTGTAGCCCGAGAGTTCTTTCAGTCTTTACGTCTGGTTAGGGTTCATCGACATGCTGATCCGGGGGAGATGTCCTTGGATGCAATACAGGAGGTTTTGGGATGAAGTTCAAGAAGGGAGATAGGGTGTCGGTGAGTGGGACAGTCAGTAATTATCCTGCTAACGAAGGATCCGCATTCATTTCTCTTGATGGGTCTATTAATCCAATAGGAAAAGACTTCAACCCGGACTCCATTCACCCGCACCCCGGCACCTGGGAGATCGAGCACATCGAGGCGATGAAGAGGGAGTTGGAACTAGTTTCTGATTCGTATACTGCAGAGCATGTAGAGCTACACGTGCCTACTAGTTGGGGCAACGAATACCTCCAACTCCGGAAAAACCGTGAACTTGCGAGCAAACCGCAGTTCTCCGAGGGGCAGGAGGTGGAGGCAAGAGGCCACATCAGACACTCCGGGGGTCCCTTTCACGAGATCTCATTTGATCACCGTGGCGACAACGACTACATGCAGGCTCACCGAAATGTCTGGGTACATGAAGACGACATCCGCCCAGTGGAGAAAGAAGATGACTGAAGATCGCCGGCACAACAAACAGAACCGGGAGTGGGCGCGGAGAATTATTGATATCACCAAGATGGACCGGAGCCCAGAGGGGGCCTTTAGGGCAATCCGGGGCGCTACCCGCCTGATCCGTGACGACCACGAGTCCCCCGATCCAGCCCCGCCTCCTCCACTGAAACCCCGCCCAGCGCTCCCGATGCGGGGGGATTTTCTGAAGTACAACGTGTTGGAGATGCCACGACAGGCTCCGGATCATCCGTTTAGTGGCACTGAGGTCAGGATGGGGTTTCGATATGCCACCCTCCAGTATCTCGCGGTGAACAAGTCCGCTCGTCAGGCATTCAGAGCGGCCGCGCTTCAGCGCGGTCATACCCACATGGCTGTCTACATCCGCTCAGCCAACGACATCAAGACCGGGCACTTCGATTACTACAACGACCCCGATCACGTCATCAAGTGCCTGACGGAACTGGTGCAGGATGGGCTGGGTCCGATCGTATTCCTGCTGGACGATGAAGGGCGGGCGTTCAATCAGAACATCGACATGGTGCGGGCCGTGTGGAAACGCAACCTACCGCTCTGGGGGCATCTGTGTTCCGTTCTCGTGCCAGGGCTGGAGTGTAACGAATACTGGAACCTCTTTTACCGAGAGAAGATGTTTAAGTTCCTACGGGATCTTGTCCCCGACGCCTACATCGCCGGCCACTTCACTGCCGACCACTACGAGACCCACCCCGAGATGGACGGGATTCTCTGGCAGTTCGACATCTGGAATCACTGGGAGGACGAACACGGCAACACTATTGTTGGTTCGCGACGCGACGGCCAGAACTTCCACTACGAGATCGCTCGCAACGACAAACTCACGGGCCACTCCCGAGAGTGGAGATCTCCGGCTCGTCAGGCCATCGCAGATGGAAAGAAACGTGGTCGACCTCTTGACTTCATCGCTGGGGAGTGGACTCAACTTCCAACAGACGGAGAAGAGTGGGGCATCAAGCAGTCCAAGGATATCGAGCGAGCGCTGCTGTGGGTCTACGACGGTGACGCTAGCCGGATCGGCCTGATGAACGGAGCGAGGAAATGATTGACCAACTCACCCGACTCCGCGAACTGCTGGACGGGATGACCGGCGACCGCAGGTTCAACGACCCACGGTACACAGGGGTGTTGCGGGCGGGCGAGGTCGCCATCTCTCACAACGTGATCGGGGCGGTACTGGATGAGTTGGAGTTGTTGCGTGAGGCCGTGGCGTATGCCGATAGGGAGGACGATCGCGTCGCACCGCGCTATAACGAGTGCGAACAAGCCGGGATAACTACCGACACCGCAATCCGCGAGGCGCTAGGAGAAGAGGATGAATAACCCGAGCGGCCACACCGACGCTCCCGAGACCACACCCGAGACCACGGCGCAGATCGTGGAGCAGTTGCGGGAGTGGAAGTTGAAACCGGAAGAGTTTCCCGGATACAGGTATGGGCTTACTTATCGCGCCCTGCTGTCCGCGTGGGAATGGCGACAGGCTGATGAGACCGGGACTAACGCAATTCCTGACGACATGTCCATCAATGACTGGCTGGACGCTATTCGCGTCGCCGATACCAAGGCCCGCGCCGACGTGGCGAAACTACTGGAGGGAAGTGATGAATGTTGATACCGGAGCGATTGCGCAGTTCGAGAACGCTGCTGATGCAGAGGCGGCAGGTTACGCGCTGCAACTGACCAAGGAACAGGCCAAGCACCTACTTAGCATGACTCGCCGCGAGCGACGGGAATGGGCGAACAAGTCAGTGCGCGCCAAGAACCTCGCACGGTTAGCCGATGACTAATCCAACCCCCGACCCCGCGCCCGCCGCGCTGAAGCGCGACCTTAAGAAGCTACGGCAAGGAATACTCCGGTATCGTCGAGGGCGCGAAGGACGAGACGACGTCACCTACCCTTGCTTCCCACCCCTTGCTGTAATCGAGGAACTCTTTGCCACCATCGACGCCGACCGCGAGATAATCGCAGCCAGGGATGCGCGGATTGCGGGGTTAGAGGAAGAGTCTGGGGATTCTGCGAAGTGGATGGTGTGTTGCGACACGATGAGAGCCGAACGTGACACCCTACGCGAGCAGATCGTGCAGTTGGAGAAGGGGAAGCGCTGTCTCACAGTCGATCAGCACACGTTGCTGAAAGAACGCGACACCCTCCGCGCCGATCTGGCCGAGGCGGTGGGGTTGCTGAGGGACGCTGACAGGTTCATCGGCTACGCAGCGTGTCATGGCGACAAGTGTCGTCTACCGCACTGTGAGAGTTGCTGTTTCGATCCAGAAGATTTCGAGCTGGTCAACGAGGCTAACCGCGCCTTCATCGCCAAACACGACGGGGAGGCCGCGAAGTGACATGTCAGTTATGCCCCCTCCACGAAACCTCTCGCGCTAACTGCATCGGAGCCCGGCCTGCGCTATACGATAACGGGCTGACCCTTCGCCAGTGGCGCAAGAAGTCCCGGAGGTTCACTGGGAGAGCGGAGGTCAGGTCGGCTAAGTACCTCCTGGTTGGTGAGGCTCTGGGGCATGTTGAGGACACAGCTCGGGTTCCGTTCATCGGAGGCTCGGGTCAGTACCTCGACAAGTTATTGGAGATTCTCCAACGTAACGGGTTGGACTTGTCGCAGGTTGCCTTGAGCAACGCCATCCGTTGCCACCCCCCCGAGAACCGCAACCCGCACATGAAAGAGAAGCGTGCTTGTCGAGTGCACCTGGATGAGGAGATCACACGGATCAAACCCAAACTCATCATCGCCCTCGGAGCGCAGGCATGGTCCGCACTGCAGGATTCCGCGTTGGCCTCGGTAGCTCGGGATCGATTGAAAGTCCTGAAGTACTCCCCACTGGGAGGGGAGGAGACAGACATAGATATGGCCGTAACCTATCACCCCGCCGCAGTGCTCCGGGACAAGACCAGGGCGAAGCCCCTACTGGAGGACCTGACCGCCTTCTTGATACACGACCATCAAGACAAGCGCGGGTCCGAGGATCGCCCGCAAGTGTGGGTTATCAACAACATGAAGGGCCTGCATGGAGTGATCGGCACTCTCGAGGCCGCGACCCATGTGTCAATCGACATCGAGACAGTCAACTACACGCCCGAGGTTCTCACTGTCGCGCTCTCTTTTCCACCCTACAAACGGGCCTACGTCCTCCCAGTGGCTCACCCTGAATCAGCTTTACCAGGACCTGTAGTCATGGGGATGCTACGGGAACACCTGTTAGAGCACGAAGGTCTTCTAGTGGCTGGTCAGCATGTCAAGTACGACCTTGGCCGAATGTCCTGGTACCACGGCGAGCCTATCACCATTAGGTGCTTTGCGGATGACTCTGAGATCTTCCACTACATGACCGACGAGCATGCAGGAAACCGGTCGTTGGATTACCTCACTCGGCGGTACACTCGGACGGGCGGATATAAGGAGGAGATTGACAAGAGCAACCTTGCCAACATCTCACTCCGCAAGGTGGCCGAATACAACGGTACTGATGCTGCTGTCGTCCCAGGAATTATCGACCAGCTGATCGAGGAACTCCGCGGATTCGGCTGCTACTCTCAGCCACTCGTCGAGTTTTACCGCAGGATCACGCCGTTCGTCGCCGCGCTGGAGGCCAACGGAATGCACATCGACCTAAAGGCTCTAGACAGAGCCAAGGTGATCCACGACAAAGGTGTTACCAAGGCCGAGAAGGCGATGAGGAAAGTCTGTGGCTCGGACTTGAACCTCCGCTCTTCTCAGCAACTGGGGAAATACCTATTCGAGAATCTAGGACTTGCAATTCCTGACCTGCCTCGGCGAGGCGCATACACCAAGACTGGGCAAGTCTGCACTGCTGCCCACGTACTCGACGCTCTACGGGGGGATCATCCGTTCGTTGCTCTACTCTCCCAGTTCCGCACCGCTACCAAAATGCGCTCGGCCTACGTGGAGGCGATCTACAAGCACATCCACCCAGACCAGCGGGTTCATCCGAACTTCTTCATCGTCCGTACTGCATTTGGTGGTAAAGACTTGGACTCTGGAGGAACAGTCAGCGGTAGATTCTCTGCCAAGAGACCAGCAGTGCAGACAATCCCCAAGAATGACTCGGTGAGGGCTGCCTATACTTCTCGCTACAAAGGTGGCTCTCTAATGGAGATCGACGGTGGGCAGTTTGAACTCCGGTGTGGGGGGTTCCTAGCTGGTGACGACAATGTGCGAGATGCGTGTCTGGGAGATCCCCACCAGTGGGTGGCGAACTTGGCAGGAACCAGTCGACCTATCGGGAAACGAATTGTCTTCGCCAGTATTTATCAAGTAACCCCCGATGGACTCGTCGAGAGAGCTGGAGTAGATATCAGCACAGCCAAGAGCGTTGCCCGCAGGCTCTCCTCCAGTTGGTCCTCTCTTTACTCCTACCTAGACCGGATAGGCCAGGAAGCCGTCAGGTTTCAGCAAGTCTGTACCCCATATGGCGCTTACCGCCGAGTGCCTGGAGCAGACTACAACACTGGTAAGGGCGGGCATCTGGTCAGGTCGGCAATCAACTACATAGTCCAGAGAATGGCCTCGGACATCATGCAGTTGTTGTCTTGGAGATTGATGTTGGAGCTGGATGGGCTGGCAATTCCCATTACCTCTACCCATGACTCCTCTCTATGGGACGTGCCCAAGGGGAATGAGAAAGTAGTCTGCGAGCTTATGAAGCAGGTCATCCAGGAACAATGGAAACCTGACATCCTAGAAATCCTCCAGCTGGATCTGGGAGATTTCCCGTTTGCCTTTGACCTGACAGCGGGTCCGAACTGGTTAGCGCAGGACGACTTGGCTTCCTTCCAGTGTTGACATATCCTTGGCCTTGGCTTAAACTTGGTAAGGTTGCGAATTAGGTATCTATCCGACTGAGACTACGGGAGACCGCATGACTACAGACCCACGACACATAACGGCAATGGTGGGGACACACATCTCACTACCCCCGAAGCTGAAGGCCACGCTCTACCGTCTCGCCAGGAAGGAGGGCATCTCTCTTGCCGAGATCATTCGTCGGGCTCTCTCAGAGTTTGTGCACAGAGAGGGTGCCACGCGTACGACCAAGGAGAATCAGTAACTCATGTCCGAAGCCACAGACCTACAGGAACTGCTCAACTACGAGCCCCGTGCTACTGGCCCAAAGATCTGGTTCAAGCCACGCCCCGGCCAAGGTGGCATGGAAGAGGTCTACAAGATCCGCCTGATGCCCTCGTACACCAACGACACGGTAGTCCCGTTCCACTCCGAGGTCATGCACTACCTCGGCGCCTACGGGGACCGCAAGGCTCTCAAGGGCGTCTGCCCCGGTGAGGGATGCCCTGCCTGTGCTCGGTTCTGGGATCTACGGGAGTTCGTCAAGGACCGCGAGGAGCTGTCTAAGGCACTACGGGTTCTCGGCCCAAACCGACGCTTGTACTGCAACGTCCTGTACGACGATGAGGTGCTGGTCTGGTCTCTCCCGCACGGAGGTCAAAACTCCGGTGGCGTCAAGTTCCTGGGGATGTGGCAGCAGTACCTCAAGGAGGGCCTCAGCCTGCACGACTCCCAGAGGGGTCACACCATCAACGTCCCAGTGGCCGATGCTGGCAGCGGGATGCGGTACGGAAATTTCACCATCGCCGCGAAGCCCTCAGTGGTGGAGTTTGACCCAGACGACCTGCACGACTTGGCGGCTGCAGGCAACAACAAGATCCTGAGCATCCAGCAAATCGACGAGTACCTGCCCAAGGCTCTCGGGGAGTTTTATGCTCGCTTGGAGGATGCCTACCAAGCAGCCCTGAAGTCTGGAACTCCCTCCAAGGGGACGGAGTCCCGTACCCCGGACCTCAAGTCCCTGACGGTACCAGAACTACATGAGATGGCTCTGGAGATGGGGATCCATGTCCCGAAGAAGATCACCAAGGCGAAGTTGGTGGTTGAGATCAAGAGGAGTATGGGATAAGGGCTTTGGGGCAGCAGTGAGGGCACTGTACGGATTCAGTCCGTACGTTGGGGCTAATGATCGGGGGTTAACCCCCGGGAGGCATCGACGCAGTGAGCGACCTGGCCTGCCCTACGTTTCTGGAGACAGTAGATGAAAGATGAACCAACTGGGCCGACAGCCTGTTTTGGCTCAGCGGCTAGCACGCGCTCTCCGACGTGCTGCGAAGTGGGTAGACCAGATAACGCAGACGAAGATTAGAGTCCATGAAAATCCTTGACTACGAACAACGCTCGACGAAATGGTTCACCGCCAGACTGGGGAAAGTAACAGGTTCCCGTGCCAAAGACATGCTCACTACTCTGAAGAATAAGAAGAAGGAGGCCGCAGCCAGGCGTGACCTACGAGCACAGCTATCTCTGGAGAGAATCACAGGCATAGACTGCGAGCGGTCCTTCCAGAGGCCGACTTGGATGCTGGATGGAGAACTACTAGAGGCTGAGGCTCTCTCCCAGTTCGAGGTAGCCACAGGGTTGTCTGTCCGTCGAACCGGGTTCATCCAGCATGACGAGCTGATGGCCGGGTGTTCTCTCGATGGAGATGTCAACAACTTCGAGGCGATCGTTGAGGCCAAGGTCCCAAAAGCAGCAACACACCTGAGCTACCTACGAACGGGTAAAGTACCGGCAATCTACATCCCCCAGTTGACCCACAACGTCTGGATCACAGGAGCCAAGTCAGCCTACTTCGTTAGCTATGGGCCTGAGTTCCCAGAGTCGTTGAGGCTGCACATTGTGGAGGTACCTCGGAAGGATCTACACCTCGAGGAGTATGAGGTACTCGTCCGGCACTTCCTGGCGGAAGTGGATGCGGAGGTGGCTGAGATAACTCAACTGTTGGCAAAAACTGGGTATGCAGCTACGGCTTAAAACGAGGTGTTGGGGTGAGTTTCAAGAAAGGTGATAGGGTGCTGGTAGACGCGACTTACGTGGCGGACTGCCTCTCAGGTGGCGGTTATGCTTTTGTCCGAGCAGGGTGTGCGCCTAAAGACTCGAGCCATCCGGAAGTCCCAACAAACAGATTTCACATGTTCGCTGGTAGAGGCTGCATTGAATCTTACCCCGGCGTCCCCGTCGCGGATCTGGTACGGGAGTGTGAGTTGGCGTCGACGTGGAGGCAATGCTGGAGCGACTTTCAACGTTCGTCGGAGTTCTCCGAGTACATCCTCCTCGTCCATGCTCGTCAGGACGCCCGTGAGGCTACGGCCAAGCCCAAGTTCGTTGAAAGTAATGGGATGACTAACCCACCTGCGAGTCTAATAGACACTGCGTACCTTGCAGCAGGTATTCTTCTGATCAATGCCGCAATCTGGTCGTGGTTCGGGTGGGAGTTCGCTAGCGTTGTTGCTGGAGTAGTTTTAATCGCAACCGCAGTTACCTCTGCGGGAAGTCCATAACAGGAGACACAGACAGATGGCAAAGACCAAGACCGCAAAGAGCCGCAGTAAATCCGACCCTGAGATTCTCGCTCTGGCGAGGGTGACCAAGTATGCCCAAGCGATACTGGAGGAGTACGAGGCTGTAGGGGACGATGGTGCAGGGCGCATTCGGGAGTACATCATGGCGCGACTGAGCATCGCAGTCTCGGTAGGCAATATAGCAGCGTAGCTGCTGGCGTGAGGGGCGGAATCCGGGTAGCGGGGGGAGTACCTCCTCCTCGTCCGGCACGAAAGGTAAGTTCCCCTCGCGTCCGGAGATTTTATGGGTATGCGAAGTTACAGGAAGGTCATTGAAAACTTCTTGGGGCCCTCCAGTGCTTTGGAAGAATGGGCTAACCAGCCCTCTATCTTGTGGACGACCATGCAGCGACTCCGCGAGCAAGGGTGGGAAGACCCAATCTCCTTCCCGATGGTGCTACACATCCCCCGAGTCGTACACCACTCAGGGTTCTTCGTGACAGATCGCCACAGAAAGTTGCCGCCTCGTGGTGAGACCTACGCGATCCTCAGCCCCCTTGAGTCATGTCGGGAGAAGTTCTACCGCATCGAGCACGACCGTCGCTGGGCCGAGTGGGAACTGGAGACATGGATCGAGACGGGAGAATGGCCTTAGCGCTTCTTGAACAACTTGTTCACGGCCTCGGCGGTCTTGATGAACGCCTCGAACTGACCTCCGAAGATCAACACGAGTAGCCCAACCTCTACAGAGAACACGGGCCCGCGAAAGATTGCCACCTTCCCCATCATGTCCGCCAGGAAGGCCAGCCATGCCAGGTGGAACGCGGTCACCGTCCCCACCATGAGCCCTACGATGGACAGCGGATTCCACCTGGACATGGCTTGGATCAAATCTTGAGCTACTGCTGCTTTGAATTCATTGGCTTTGATCTTACCTTCAGCCAGGCGATCAGCTAACCCGAAGGCTTTCGTGAGTAGGCCGAGGATTGGGATTGCCACAATTACTCAGGCACTCTCTCGGGCTTGTACTTAGCAAGGAGTGCAAGACCTGCTGTCAGGATCGCCCCTGAGATCGCACCGACTGCTGCATCTGTGGCAGGAGCGTTCCCCTCCAGCACGGCAATGCCTGACGCAAGGAAAACTGCCAGGAGCCGAGTGACCGAGGGTGGCATCTTCAGGAAGATTCCCGAGACTGCTGCCATCCCGGTCTCGTACCCATTCTTGATGAGTTTGGTGGCCAGGGCAGTGCCCATAATTGCGGTCAGGATTATCGGTAGGTACTCTTCCATAGCCCGTAGCTCCTGTGGTTGGCCTACAACTAATGTTGGACTACAAGTCTACTCGTGCTCTCCGAGGTGGTCTATATCCGAGCGCATGTCCGCGAGGGTCACAGCAGCGACCATCCACGGAGACTTATCTTTCACACCTACCGCCACGGTTTCCTCGTGACCTCGTAGTGGTTGCCGTCAGGACGAGAGAATCTTCCGCCCCACCGGCAAAGTTCGTGGAGGCTCTCCCAGTATTCTCCCAGTATCCGATGAGACTCCGTACTGGAGAGATACCTACCATCCTTGAACAAGTTGAAATCCCCAGCTAGCTTCAACGGGTGCAATGAATTTGCCGATCCAGTTCCACGCTCGACATAGATGGCTACCATTTCTGGGGGACGTAGGGTCTCTCCGAACGTGACCTCGTAGCCAAGCTCGTAGGCGTGCAGGATGAGCTTAGCGTAGAGCCTAGCGAACAACGACTGTCGCTGACGGAGGGTCACTGGCGGACTGTCTCCCGGATGTTCTCCCGTAGGTTGCGGAGACGCTCAAGATGCTTGGGGTGACTCTTCTCTAGCATCCCATAGATGATGACCCACTTGGCCAGCTTGTTCGGTGGGATCTGCAACTTGTCAGCTAGCTTCTTCACAGTTACATCTCTACCTTGGGCTGTCCGCTCAATAACAAGTCGGTATGCCTTGGGCAGGTTTGCGTAGTTTCTCAGGAGCGTGACTCTTTGGGCATTCTCCAGCGCAGTCTTCTTGCTTTTACCAGACGCTTGAGCACGCCGCCCAGCGGGGGTGTTGAGAGCTCTTGCCAGTGCCTGCGGATTCCGGGCCCGCATAGCCGCCTCAGCTTCCACTAGGAATCCCGATGCCTCCTTGTTCATGTCCCGCAGATTCTGGCCCGCAAACCGTTCTAGATCCCGACTCTCGATCTCCTCGGGGGAGACAAAGGAGAACATGCGCATGACCTCTCGGGCCGTAGTCGTTTCTCGGACTTGCCCACCTCGTGATTGTCCTGCACGGCCCAGTAACACCCCTGCCCCTTCAGATTGAATAGCCGGCCGCACTCCTTCCTGTCTACGGATCATCTGCTGGTCAATACGTTGCCTGGCTCGGAAGGCATCGTTGATACCTAACCCGATAGGAAAGAAGTTCTTGAGGAACTGGTCGATGAAAACATTGAACTCCCCATCGCTTTCCATCGCTGTTTTGAAGGCCCCAAGCACATCCACCCCAGGAGCAGCCGAGAAACTGGAGACGGACTGGAACCCTGATGGAGAATCCACGCTTTCATTCAAAAACGCAGGTACGACTTTCTCTTGTGCGGCTCGTGGAACTAGCTCCTCTCCCAGTAACGCCTTAGTGCTCTGCCGGTATGCTTGAGTGAGCAGCCCGTTGTAGAACAGATAGCGAGCCATTGCGTGCCCAGGAGAGGCTCCATCTGAGCCTCCTTCGAGCATCAGCCGCATAATGAGTCGCCCTTGCTTGGGAGCGAAACTGGAGAGTGGTGCAGCAATAGCACCAATGACAGAGTGCCGGAAGAAAGGGTTTCTAGAGAATTGGTCATAGATGAACTGATTCTTGTTGTTTACGTCGATGGCAAAGTCCATAGCCGCTCGACCTGTGAGACCTTGTGTAGAAATTGCTGCATCAAGTCCAGCTCGGGTGGAGGCTCCCCGAAGGATCATTTCTGCCGCCTCTATTTCAGAGAACCCTGCAGCATCCAAGTGCCGCACAAAGCGGGTATGAGGCCTAATAAACTCAGAGCCTCGGAACATCCTGTTCGTAGCAGATGCCCCCATTCGCTCTAGGATGTCGGGGGAGAACTGAGAAGCTACAGCACCTTTGGCAAATCGGGCAGCAGGTACGATGGCAGCAGCAACTGCGGCTCCAACCGGACCTGCCACCACGAACCCCAAGCCGCCACTGATAGCCGCCCCAGTAGCCGTTGCAGGTGTAGCAAGATTCCTTGCGCCGGCCTTCAATCCCTCGGGAGTCGCAGCACCTAGCACTATGTCTCCGATTCCACGCGCAGCCCTAGGCCCACCCACATCCGCAGCCAGGTTAGGGAACTGGGAGAATTGGTCAAAGGCAATACCAGGGCGTAGGGACATCAGCCCACGGTACAGGTTGGACATTCCTCGGGCCACCGTGAAGACCACATCGTCAGAGGTGGGGCTGGCTCTGCCACCTGAGAGAAACCGCATGGCTGAGGCAATTGCCGCGCCATCCATGAGCCACGGGTCGTGGCCCTGCCCTGTTAGGATTGCTTTTACTTGTCCAATACCCCAAGCAAGATCTTGATTGCCTGCTGCAACGGCTTCATCCAGCATTCCGTCTACGGTCTTCAGGGCTCGCTGCGCGTGCTTGGCTCGGATGGCAGCAGTGTGGTAGGCCCGTACGGATTCCCACGCAGAGCGCAACTCCGGAGCATCCCCTTTGCGTCCAAAGCGGAACCGGAAAGCGACATTTCTCCCCAGGGTTTGTTCCAGCTGAGAAGCTTGGAACTGGCTTTTGAGCAGCTCGGTGCCTTCGTCGGTTCCTCGGAGCCAGGTGATGTAGTTAGTTCGCAGAGGCATGCCCTCGAACCCTGGAGTCTGTTTGATCTCTACTCCCCGTTGGACATAGTCCCCTTGTATGCGCTCGACGACTGTGCGGGCTTTTGGAGAAGCTAACTCTAACGGGATGTCTCCGTTGACGACATCGAAAATCTCCTTGTCCAGGGCTTTATTCTTGACGACGGTTACTCCACTCTTCTTCGTCAGCCAGCCTGTACCAGTTGAAGCCTCGAACAGGTCGTCGAAGTACGCAGCCGATTCGATCTTGAAATCCTGTAGTCCTGTCCGAGCCACGCCAGTAGCCTCTTCTGCTACAGCCTCTACGGACCTGAATCGAGACAGTAATCCTCGACGAGCTATTGCAGGCTCGTATACTGCGCCGACTTTGGCAATCACACTGTCTGTGGGAGCCATCTCTTGGACGATAGGATCCTTGGATCTGTTAGCCCCGACCCTGGCAGCTTTCGCACGAACAGCCCCATTGCGGGTCGCAGGAGTAATTGATCCCCCAGCCTCGACCTTGGCGGCAGTGAGCAGTGCATCTGCCTGACGGAGCGGGTCTGTACCCATCTCCGAGATTGCCTGTCGAGCCTCCCTCAGGGTGCGGAACTCTCCGACGATGACCTTCTCTGGCCCGAGCGATACAGTGGACTGCCACACCCGCCGAGATTTTCTGCGCACTGCCGCAGTTCCTGTGCGTCCCTGCGGACCCGCGAAATCAGCGTGCCACCCCTTCTCCCCTAGGTCATTCTTTTTGAGAATGTGCCACCGTTTAGCCTCCCCACCGGGGGCAAGGCCGGCGAGGTCTTCTCCTACCCCTTCGATTCTGACTACCTTGCCGCCCTTCTCGACTGCCTGAACAACTGAGGAACCTGTCTCAAGAGCCTCTTGAGTAAGCCTCCGAGTAGCAGCAGGGCTAAGAGCCGTCCTAGCGACCCTCCCACCTCCCAAAGCAGCCTTGATGCCTACCTTACTGGCTTGACGGGCGATAGCTATTCCCGGAAATAGGTCAAGAGCATCCACGCCGAGGCGAACACCTACTAATAGCCCAGTCCGTAGCGGGTTCGTTTTGAAGTCCTCTATGAGCCCCTCACGCTCCCTTGTGGCCATAGAGGCAATATCTAAAGCCCCACCCACTCCTGGGAGGAACAAGGATGCATCGAAGGCTGCTCCACCCTGAGCGGGCCCCTCCTGCGTGGCCTGGACGAGGGGAGAACTGGAAGGACCTGTGGAGGCAAGTTGGGCTGCTGACAGCTCCGGGGGGTCAACCCGTAGACGGTCGAATGCTTCACCTGTACTGCGGGCAGGAACTGGGACAGCAGGTTGAACTACGCCTCCTCCAGTGACCGTAACTCCCTCTAGGTCCTCTCTTTCGGCTCGACGCTGCGCCAGGTACGGGCTGACCATCTCAGTAGGATCTGGGGGCTCGGGAGCTAGAACCTCCTCAGGCTCTTGGCCATCCTCCAGTCGCTGTGCCCGCCGCGCGTTGAGGTACGTGCTCTCTTGCTGATGAGGCACGATTAGCCCTCAGGGTTTTTGAGTTCTTCAAAATTACGGTCTATGAAGTTCCGGATTCCAGGCGGCAGTTTGAGGAACCAGAAGTCGTGGGCCTCAGGCCCGTAGATCAACTCATAGGACTGGAGCAACTCAAAGGCCAGGCGGGCCGAGCGTTGCCGGGCGACATCAACGTCAGGATCGTCGATTTCCTCAAGACCGCTTACGTCTTCAACAAAGGTAAACGATCCTGCAGTGGCCTTCGCGCCCAAATCTTTGCTAAACCGAGCAAGCACCGTATCTAGGAGTTTTTGACCAGCCACCTCTGAAGCAGCTTTTTTAGCCTCTGGGGTCTTCCAGTCAGCCTCTGTAGGTGTAAAGACTTCCCCGCTCTGCATAGCTACTACGGCCCTAGAGGCAGCCTCAGGGGTTAGGTTGTCGATAAGGGACAGGGGGAACTGCTGAGCTGCCGCTCTTGCAGCAGCTTCTCGGGACTCGGCTGTCGTCTCACTTTTTGCCTTATCGCGTCGGATCTGTTCGTCTGTTTTAGCTGTAAGGGTAGCAGCAGCTGCCTCTGCCTCAGCAGTCTCACCCGCCTGCAGCCTCCCCCGCTTGGCCTCAGTCCGACGACGGTTCGCGAGAACCTGCGCAGCATCTTCAGGAGAGCCCACAGTCCCAGGTACTCTGTCTCGCCCTGCAGCAGCCATTTGCGTTCTTCCGAGAGGCACCTGGGTAGGTAGCTTGGCCTCCGCCACAGCGCCCATCTCCATCTGCTCGTCCGTCTCATTACCCCGTTTCGTGGCCTGCTCAATAAGCTGCTCCTGCTCCGCAGCATTCAAACGATCTCTACCACTCGTCACGAACTCAGAAGCAAACTCTCCAATGCCCTGCCTACCCGCCAAACCTTCTAAAGTATCCAACTCCCCAAGACTCTCTGCCCCTCGGGCCAGGTCTGGGAAATCCTCCAGTGCCGCCTCTCGGGCATCTACCTCTGCTTGGGCTGCTGCGGCTTCATCCAGGGCTTGCTGTTCCTCTTTCTCATCCTTGGCAGCAGAGGCTTTCTGGAGGCTGACCCCTAGAGCATTGAGCGCTGCCCCCAAAGCTGCCAATCCAGGGTGTTCAGCCCGCTGCCCCCGTCGACCAAGCGATCCGATGGATAGAGAGGCCACTACTTCACCTGACCCTGCTGGAGCTGACCGAGGTACTGCAAGTAGATCTTGAGCAACTCACGCTCATCGCCTTCTCGGGCTCGCGCTGCAGCTTCCATGAACTCAGCCTTGCGGAACTGGTCGTCCATGAGGAACTGGATGAAGTCCTGCTCTGCCACCATCCCACGCAAGGCTAGATCTCCTACACCCAGAGCCCGGCCAGTGGCTGAGTCGATGGCACTGAGCTGCGCGTTGAGATCAGCTTGGACTGCGGCAATATCCTGAGCCCGCAGAGCTACTCCAGTTCCAGCTGCGGCTTCTGCAGCACGGAGATCCTGACTACGAGCCTCAAGCCCAAGCCCCGCTGCTGCCTGATTTGCATCAATCCGCTGCTGCCGAGATGTGAGCGAAGCCTGGAGATCCTGATCTCGTACAGTTAGAGCCTCTCCTGACAGGGCTCTGCCGGCCTCCAGTCGCGCCTGCTCTCCTGCTATGTCTCGGGTGACATCTTGGCCTCGTTGGGCTGTCCCCAACTCCCCAGCACCCTGCGAGGCTGCAAGTCTACGGTCCTCAGCAGCAAGCAACTGGGAGGTGGAGAAGTCCCGGAGGTTGCGGTTGAGTTCATCGGTGAGGCGCTTACGGAGGTCGAATCTTGCAGAGAGTTCTCCGCCACCCCCGGTGAGCCTCCGAGCAGCAAATTCCTCGACCAGGGATTCTCGCCCAGCGGCCAGCTCCCCCTCCATCTGCTCCCGGAGCGACTGGCGGACCTGGAACAGCAGATCTGGATTGAACCCCCCGGAGGAGATCAAGTCTCGCAGACCCGCCTCGCCTGCTGCGCCAATCTCGCCAGTGTCAAATGCCTGGGGATCCGTGCCGATGCCTAGAAGTTGCTCCGTGCCGCGTCTGTCAAGGTCTCCAGCCAAAGTTCGTTCAGTCCCAAGAGACTGCAGAGCTGCCAGAGCCTCGGGGAGCCCACCACGACGGGTGCCCTCTGCTAGGTTTCCCAGTACGTTAAGGCCGGTGGTGCCAACCTCATTCAGGCCCGAGGCCGCAGTAGAGGGGAGACCTTCTCCAGAGACAATGGACCCCAGGCGTTCGTTGATGAGTCGAGATAACTCGTCCTCTCCCTCACCCTTAAACCCCTCGAAAGTCGGCCCGCCTGCAGCTGGATCTTGCAGAGGAAACAACGTATTGAGAGTTTCAGTAGCAGGACCAGGGATGCCTGTGGGGCCAGTGTTTGGGAAATTCGGGTCTTGGTCAGGTACTTGGAAGGTGCCCGTTGGGTCCTGCTGCTCTGTGGTGTTGACCGGAAACGGGCTGGGATCAACCGTCGTACCTGTCTCACCTACGCCAGTACCGGTACCTGCACCGCCACCAGTGCCAACACCTCCTGTACCGACCCCACCTCCACCCCCCAGCTCACGGAGAATGAAGTCAATGATGCCTCGGTTGTCTCCTCCTGCAGCAAACAATCCCTGACCGAAGCTACCACCGGCACCGCTGAGTGCCTGTATATCTGGAAGCCCAAACTGAATAGGTCCTGGGTCAATACCGCCTCGGATGTTTGACCCGAACTGCTGCCCAAAAGTGGGATCCCCCAGAGCCTCCTCAAGAGTGGTCCGAACTCGGTCAGGAGCAAACAACCTGTTGTCCGTACCGACGCGGGTATTGAGCCCGATTAGCTGCTCTTCCAGCTCAGGGGTAAATCCCCCGAAGGAAAAACCTCGGAGACGAGCAGGAACAACTGAAGCCATTACGCGAGCCCTCGGTTCTGCTCCAAGATCGCCTGGATGGCCATGAGGACTTGGTTCTCTCGGTTCTCAATTCCGCCATCGGGATCTTTCCCACCACCATCGATAACGCCTCCACCACCAGTGCCACCGCTTCCGCCACCCCCATCAGTATCGTCGTCTCCAATACCTCCTCCAGTATCGAGGCTCACCTGCCGGCGTCGAAGGAATGAGGAGAGAGCAGGATTACGCCCAACAGTGCCTGTCGGTAACCCAGCAATCCGAGCCCCGCCTGCGGCTTTATTGAACGCCTGACGGTTTCCTGGGAAGACGACGGGGGCATTTCGACGTTCGCTCTGTCCTTGTAGTACCGACCGCAGTAGTTCCTCAAACTGCCCAGCAACACGATCCACGTTACCGGGGGGCCCTACACCTCTTATGTCCTGGCTGCCAGAGCCAACACCTAAGGTAGTGGCTGCAGCACCTCCGGCACCAATGAGCGCTGCAATTACTGCTGGGGGCATTAGAGTCTCCCAATAAAAAGACTACGATGAGTCAGCTCCAGCCAACCTAGCTTCTTGCACAGTTTAACCGATGCCTCATTATCGCGACGAGGGGTTGCAATCATTATCTTGGCTCCCGCCCGACGAGCGACCTTGAGGGCACCACGCGCCACAGACAGCACGTTCCGACCTCCTCGACGAGCGGGAGCCATAAGAATATGGGGGAGCGTTACGTGCGTGAGTCCCACTATCGCAACGGGGTTACCGTCTGTATCTGTGGCCAGCGCTCGATTCTTGATTGAAAAATTGAGCCACTCTCGCACCGACCAACCCTCTGGGACCCCCAGGGCCTGCACGATCCCATCATCCTGATCCATCCAGTCCAGGAGAACTTTGTCGTACCTATCCTCCCAGGGCTGGAAGATCATCAGTGGACTCCCACGCCAACGTGGATATCCATAGACTGCACCGAGTTGTTCTGACCCGTTGTGATGCGAACGACAACACCCTCCTGGCCTGACGCACCACCGTGGACAACCTGAGAGAGTCGCTCGATCTTGAATGCAAACGGTACGTTGTTGTCGATGTCTGATTCAGTCGAATGAGTAGTGCTCATCTTAGCCAGCACCGTCCCTCCAGGCACGAAGGCTGCGGCGCTATAGGTCCACCCGGCTGCAGAGTGGTATAGAAGTTCGAGGTCAAAGGACGAGTCATTGGCTGCTGCCAGTCCAACGACCTCGAAGTCATTGACCGTGAAATCGTTGTTCCCAAAGTCTTCGTACTTGGTGAACCCATAGTTTCCGCTCAGGTCAAATGTGGTGCGGTCCCCCGTCGTAGCAATAGTCAGCGTCACCTGGCCGAGCCACTTCTTTGTTGTCTCGAAGTATTGATTGGTTGCAGCAGCGGTGTTGTCCGCTACGAGAACCTCAGTGTCGCTGGTTTGGCGTACTCCAGCATCGGAGACGGAGGTCCCAGATACGGTCACGTCGGCAACACCGGTTGACCCGCCCGATGCAGCTCCAGCCTGTTTGGCAACAAAGAAGACATGAGCTGCATACGGAACATTCGCCGCTCCCAGCGTCTGCGTCAGGGCCCCCTGGTTCAACACAGCCTCGCCGGCAGGGGCCTCATAGTAGCCAGCAGCAAAATAGGTTCCTGCCCCTACTCCTCGGGAGGTAAACGAGAAGGACCGCGTCACCAAGTCAGTAGCATCTGGATCCCAGACGGTGTCGTCATATGCTATGAACGACTGCACAGAGTTGACTGGGAGAACCTCTGGCTCACCCATGGTGAGGGTGATACGGTCCCCCGCCGCTGGAAACAACTGCAGCACATTGGCGCCATTGTTGATGACTTCGCAGCGCCGTCCAGCTATCGCCGGTGGCATGGTCACGGTATCTAACGCGTTGGCTACCGTCGAGATTTCGTTCACGTCACCAGTCAGTGGCCCTTCGCCTTGGCTCTGAGTAGTAGAGGCAGTGATGCCCGCCACAGTGAACCGTAAGATCGGGCCTCCAAGCATGGACAACGTGTCAGCAACTGACAGGTCATCCTCTACGATGAGGTCTCCCAGAACCCGGATCCCCCCTGGGAGATGAGCTGAGATCACCCCCTCCGCAGAGATCGCAGTGCCAAAGCGCCTCTCTTGATTATCGAGGGTGTTGTAGACCTCCTCCAGAGCCTTGCGGACTCGAGGATCCTCGATGGCTTTGAGCGCCGCACGGGAGATCATCAGAAATCCCTGGGCCAGAACTGTATTCCCTGTAGCCACCCATGGAGCCCGATCTTGGTGGTCCCCGTGATCGTAAACTCAATGACAAACGCCTTGGCCACGGGATACTCCCCCGAGGTGTTCTTGATGTAGATCGGATCGGGCTCGTCGAGGTTGGCGTTGGTGGCCTGGATATCCCGAGTGTGGGTCGAGAATGCCGTAGCGCCTGTGTCAGCAAATCCTTTGTAGACCTTGATGGTCACAGTCACTGAACCCACTGTGGATTTGAACAGCGGCACAATCCCTCGGAGCATCTTGATGATCTGCTCTTTGCCTCCAGTCATCGGGCGGGTACGGAAGGTTACAGTCATGTCCGAGCCATCAAGATCCGACCCGGTGAAGAACTGGTAAATCTTCCCTCCAGTCGCCTTGAGCCCTTCTCCGACCATGAGCACAGAGCCGGCCGTAGCAGTCTCAGACAGCACCGCAGAAGCCCCTGGGGGGAAGCCCACAATCGGGGGCCACACACCGCGCTCGTGGTCCCACATGAAGTACGACATCGTCGGGTCCGTATCATCAGAGGTCGGAATCCCGAACAGGATCGAGCCGTAATCTGGGAAGGGCACAGCCCAAGCTTTTGCTCGATTCTTGTAGGACATCGTCGCGAGAGTGTCCTGCTTCGGGCGGGAGATGATGATGTCGGAGGCTCCGTCAAACAAGCGGATATCTTTGGCGGCAGTGATCATCACTATCGAGGGCTGAGCCGTCATGGCCTTCTGCCCCAACAAGTCCGTATAGGTAGCCCCACCAGGGACAGCAGCCATCGCCAACTCATGCACTGCACCGATGCTAGCCTGAGCCCGAATGAGGTTGAAGTTCGCCCTGGAGGAGCCCTGCAGGACCCACATTGAGCGTTCTTTCGTCAGGACCAACTCACCCTCGAACTCTGGGAATCCTCCAGTGAGCAGGTCTCCTTGCTCTCCTTCACCTACCCGCTCAAAGGATCCTGGACCGACAGATTCGGGTTTGCCGATGTCCGAATAGAAGAACCTATTAGGGTTGGCATTCGTTCCCAGATAGAAAACTCGACTCCGGTGAGACACGCAGAAATGTGCCCCTGTGGGAGGAGGATCCCCGTGCTCCTGGATCTCTGCGGGGTTATCGAGCAGGGTCTTGTCGGTGACGTTGTCGTTGAACGTGGTGGCGGCGTTGTCGTCTATATCTCCGACTTTGAAGAAGACCTTGCCATCCCCAGTGGTGCGGAAAATCCTGCGTCCAAGTGTCCCACCAGGCCCTGTGGGAACTGAGGACAAGTCGATGTCGAGATTCTCTACAGTGATCTCAGTAGTCACCGCCGAGGCCGGCCCGATGTCGCCACTAGAGTCGATGATCGCAACCTTGTAGGCGTACACGCCTGTCAGGTTCGTCCCAGTAGAGCCTGCAACTGCCGTGGGTGCAGAGGGCTGTGTCGCACCAGCAACTGAGACCGAGGACCCATCGTAGGTCTGGGGGACAATCGAACCCCCAAAGCACATGATGAGGGTGTTCTCGTACTGAGCAAACGAGACCCGGAGATTGACTGCACCGGAGCCTAAATCCTTGAGGAAGGACCAAGTAGACCCACCGTTCGTGGAGTGGTGGATCTCGTACTCGTTGGTCCCGTCATCGACTACCGCGACTTCTCGCCTAGTTACAGTGCCCGAAGCAATTGAACGGTAGTGGTACAGACCCACCACTTTGACGACAGAAGAGCCTCCATTGGTGATGATGGCAGTAGCATTAAGGGTCGAGTAACCTTCTACGCTTTCAGCTAACCCGATCTTGGTCAGTCGAAAGTTCTGCGAACCCTCAGGCGAGAGGAAATCTGGGAGGATTAACTCAGAGGCACTCTCGTCGTCCGAGCCCAGCATCGGGATACGTTGCCAGACAACAGGGAGAGACTTCCGGGCTCTCGGCACTTTACTCCCCAGACTTAGGAGGGTTGGCTACGAACAGGTTTCCCCGCAGTGTTACATCCAGCCCTTCCTCTAGGTATGGAACTTTTGCAGCCTCTCGTAGATCAGAGAGTTCTGCAGCCATCTGATCCTGCCAGAAGGTCTTGACAGCATTCAGCTCTACCTCAGCCATCCCAACTTCTCTAGCAGCTTTGACCCGTTGAGTGATGTAGCACTTCAGAGCCTCTGGAGGAATCTTGAATACCTGGAGTTTCTTTCCCCCAGAACGTCGCTGGGAAGCAGGACGATTAGCAGTAGGCTTACCGTTCTTAGCCATTGTCTGTGTGGCTCCTATTGGTTGCGAGCTATATCGTGATGCTCCTCAAGACGAGCTAGAGATTTCTGGATCTCTGTCAAAGTCCGAGTCAATCCTCGCGCGTCCTGAGTAGTAACAGGATGACCCGCAGCCTCAATCCTCGCCAGCTGGACTCCATGCTGCTGCACACTGGAGAACACCCATAGGACTGCAGCACACAGCAGTGCCGTAGTCACGCTCAGGACAATCTGTCCGAGAGTCAAGGGGCTGTTGGATACCTCCACGGCGCTCTCCGGCATCAAGGTCTCTTGATCTGTCATCTATGTAACCAGCACTGTTGAAGATTTGCGAGAGTTATTCAATTCCTAGAAGGTCAAAGAGATCAATCCACTTCACGGAAGATTGAGGATTGGCGCTGCCTACAGCTTTCGCGGCCTCGTGTTTTGCCTTCTTGATCTTCACGGGGTCGACTGCGTCGTAGGCGTCGATCTCGTCTTGGGTTGCTGCTCGTGTCCCGTTCGCACCGTCCCATCGCTCCAAACGGGGATCAGGCTGACGGGGGAGATCAACGTATTTGTAGTTGTCCGGCTCCGAGTTGATGAGGTGAGGAGACCCGGTCTCCCCCAGTTGCCACATCTTGTCAGACTTCCGTGCTACCCAGTCAGTCATCTATGACCCCGTCACCTTATACACAGCCCACTTCCAATTGATCGTTCCGCCAGACTCAGCCCCGGGTGTACGTATTGCCAAGGTCCAGCTCCCCGACCAGTCCGCAAAGTCATCTGTACTCGTGAACCCCGCAGGGGTGAAGTTGTTGGTTTCCGCGCCATTGTTGGTGAAATCAATAGACCGAACGGAGTGGAACTCGACACCTGAATTGGCGACAGTGCCGAGGTTTATAGTCCCGGCAAAATACTGACCTGCCGCAGCGGCGGTGTTGGCCATGAAGGGTGCCAAGGTGTCCCCATCGGTGTCGTTGTAGAGGTAGATTCCCCCATTCGTGGCATCAGCCTTCAATGCCTGCGTTACGACGTGGCCTCGCCAGTAGACAACCAAATGATCTACATCAGCGAGGCCCGATATCGCCAACGTGTCCAAGTTATGAGCGGATGTCGTTGAACTCGTGCCTTCGCCGCCGCCAAGGTAAGTTAGCGCTGGGTCAGGGACAGCCGCCCAGGCCCCATCACCCCTCCAGAACGTCCCTGACGACGCCCCACTTCCTGAGTTCAGGTTCCCCACTGGGAGGTTCCCGGTCACGCCGGACGCCAGAGGCAGCCCATCGCAATTGGTCAAGGTGCCAGAGGCAGGGGTTCCTAGGATCGGTGCCACGAGAGTCTTGTTGGACAACGAGACTGCATGAGTTTTGAAGACCAGCTCGTCATTACCCGTAAGCAAAGGCCATGTGACAGTTCGGTCTGCTACCAGTTCCGAGACCGCAAAGATGTACTGATGATCCGCCGAGGTGTCGTTGAGCTGAGGCGTAGTCAGAACTGGGGAAGTCAGGGTTTTGTTCGTCAGGGTCTGGGTTGCAGCCAAGAAGACAAAGGTGTCGTTCCCCAGGGGATCAGGGATCGTCAGGGTTCGCCCAGAGGCAGGATCTGACCAGGCGAGCGTGTAGTTCGCAGTGGACTGAGCGAGAGTCAGACTGGAGGCAGAGATCGTCGGAGAGGTGAGGGTCTTGTTGGTCAGGGTCTGGGAATCTGAAGTACCGACGATAGTCCCACTGGGAGCATCCTGGCCATCCAGTTTGTCCGCATCGAGGTTGGGTACAACAGATACTCCTCCCGTTACCACAAAGGGAGGATTTCCAGATCCAGTATTGAAGGTCTTGGCACCTGTAATGGTCTGGTCGGTTTCCAGAAACACGAGCTTCGGGTCTGCCGCAAAGTCCGTGTCTGGATTACCTACATCTACGTTAGCCATCAGTCAGCCGTGTATGCCGTCGAGGGGGTGCTATCCTCAATGTGCGCCGCAGCGGGGGTGTCATCCTCGGAGAAAATTGACACCTTGACAATAATGAAAGACCCGTCTGAGGTGACGATGAAAGACCCATCTGAGGTGACCAGGAAAGTTGCACCATCTGTTGGAGTGTCATCGTCCGTGTATGCGGTACTGGGAGTAGCCATCAGCAAATTTCACTGGGAGAATCCTGGTAGGTAACTCTCCGAGGCCCGTCGTCAGATCGCTGCTCCAGTCCCCGCAGGGCCCTGGCAAGCGCAACCTCGTATCGAGACTCAAACGAGGCTGGATCATCTCGACGGTACAGCCTCTCCTCCACCGCAGTTCCGTACAGCAGTACTGGATAGAATGCCAGTGGGAGTCCAATAGCCATGCCTGCAGCAATGTCCCCGAGAGTCTTGTCGTACCAAATTCGCAGGGTATAGGCGTCGTCAGAAATAGGGCGCAACTGGAGGAAATCGCCGCCTAGCAGGTAACTCTGTGGAGTACCTGTGGCAGTTGAGGTGTCGACCCGAGCATCGTCCACCTCGACATGCTGGGAGGACATGTCTTTGTGCTCCAGCACGCCCACTGGGAAGATCCGCTTGTAGGACCCGACAGTGTCATCAAGGACACGTTCGAGATGCCGCATGTCCCCAAAGTCATCTGGGAGGCTGTAGCGGTTAGGGCTTCGAGCAGCTACGGTGGCGAAGGTGGCAGAGACGAGAAAGTAGTTCTCATCCGTGGCCCGGATCTCTACAGCTATTTCTTTCTGCCGAACGGAAGCATGCCCCAGTGCTCTAGTCTTCTCGGCTGCAACGGAGTCGTCGTACTCGGGCATCAGACGGGCAAGGTCTACCGTTAGTGCTGATCCTGTGGGCATATATCACTCCTGCGGCGCTGCCTGGAGCAGCATCAACTCTTCGGCCTTCTTGTCGTGCTCTTTCTTCCAATATTCCGCTGCCCTCTGCATCTCAGCGGACTTCGAAGTCATGGTCAGGTATGCCTGCTGCGTGCTCCAGTTCAGCACCATGGGGACGTACTTTGAGATCACAACTGACCCGAACACGAACCCCACCGCGAAGGCCAGCAACAGAACTAGAGCGAGGTCGCGAGTTTTCACTATCTAGCAACTCCGTGGTTGTTGATCGTGGCCCAGGTCTGTAGCCCGATGGCCGGTGACATTACGAGAAGCTCCTCGAACCACTTCAGACTCCGGCCGATCTCGGATTCGATGGCACCTATGAGGATCCGGAACAATGCGAATCCAGCCATCTTGAAGACGATCATCTTCCCGGTACTCGGGTTCTCGCCAAGCAACGAGTTCAACTCGACCGCCCCGCGACCAAACGCGGCCTGCGAAGTGGCGATATCCGTAGTAGCCGTTGCCCAATAGCTGATGTGCCCGGGGGTCGCTCGGGGGGCCACTGAGGCGCAACCAGCGGTCAGCGACAACAGGGCGGCGAGCAGTAGGCGTCTCATTTATACGTTCGCAATGGAAGTGAGAGCAACGTAGTAGCAGACGATCTCGATCACCCCGCCATCGAACGATCCGCCCTGCGCTGTGAACCGAATCTCGGTGGTGTTGGTGGTGAGTTCGGAGACGAACAGGATGTCGACCTTCGTGTTCTGTGCGGCAGCGGTACCGGCTGCAGCTACTTCAGTTGTGCTACCGGTGACGAATGCAGCGGCCCATGTATCGTTGCCTCCGTCATCGCTGACGGCAGTATTGACGTTTAGGGAGCAACCCTTAAGTTCCGCCCCAGCCGGAATCGTGATGCTGGAGGTGTCAGACGTAGCGGCAGCAGCGAGCGTATGGACCTCGCGAGTGGTCTGAATGGTCCACTGGCCCGTATAACCCTCAGCGGTATTTCTGACTCCAACAGACGGCACCTTCATGTCGCCGCTCAACTGCGAAATCTCGCCCAACTCGTTCATCAAGAGCATCTCAGCCCTGGTCGCTATTTCAGTTGCATAAAATTGTGCGATGTTTGAAGAGGCGGTCGGGGCTGTTGCATTAACAATACCCAAAACATTCAGGCCGCTAGCAATTGTGCCGTTGCCAACAACAAAAGATTCCTTGCCTGTATCGAAGGTCGCCGAAATCCCCGCGCTAATTC
>SDBV01002394.1_pt1 | contig 28004 bp, 19 predicted proteins | sample 2277081 | NCBI WGS metagenome assembly SDBV01 (sample SAMN10402039, study PRJNA504765) | marine sediment metagenome | isolation source: marine sediment core GS10_PC15, 223 cmbsf | place: Arctic Ocean: Southern Knipovich Ridge | collected 2010 | reverse complement strand
TTAATGGTAAATCCCATATGTACGACTGCACGAAAGCATGAAGGCACGATTGCACGATAGCTTGACTGCGAGGTTGCTCGATTGCACAATTATACGACTGCACGATTGCGAGATTACAAGATTACACGATTTGATAATTGTATTGCACATTTATATATATCATAATATCGTGCTTTCTTGCTATCGTGCTATCGTGCTGTCATTATATATTAATACCATTACTTTTTTAGCGGATACGTAATTTTTACCATTCACCATTTACCATTTACTATTTTTCAAGTTTATCCGTGTTAATCAGTGGCTAATAAGCGTGCCACGGTTTTAAACCGTGACACGCATACGAAGACTTGCTAATTTAAGGAATTATATGAAAAAACTAATCTTAACATATTTCATACTATCCCTGCTATTGCCAACTGCCGACTGCATTGCTGACCAGACAAGAATTGACAGTCTTGAGAAAAAATTGAAGATTGCTACTACAAAAGAAAAACCTGCTATTTTAAACGAATTATCCGAAGATAAATCAATATCACCTGAAAAAAGCATAGAATATGCCAGACAGGCATTAATATTATCAAGAAAATTAAACAATAAAGAACAAGAAGCAAAAGCTTTAAAAAATATTGGTGTTGCTTTTTATTATCAAAGCAATTACGAAAAGGCATTAAAATATTATGAAAGCTCATTGAAAATTTATAAAGGACTTGCCAGCTTGCCTGACGAAGCTTTAGCGAAGTCAGGTAAAAAAGGAATTGCAGTACTTCTTAATAACATTGGATCTGTTCGTTCTTACTTAGGTGAAAATGAAAAGGCATTAAAATATTTTCAAAAATCATTAAAAATATCAAAAAAACATAATACTGAAAATCCTGATGATATCGCAATTAAAAAACAAATTGCTATTTCACTTGGTCATATTGGATTTGTTAATTCTGCCCGGGGTAAATATGAAAAAGCAATAAGCTATTATCAAAGAGCATTAAAAATATGTGAAGAAATCCAGGATAAAAAAGGAATTGCTGCTACATTTGGTAACATTGGAATTGTTTATTATTACCAGAGCAAGTATGAAAAAACACTTGAATTATATCTTAAATCATTAAAAATATTAGAAGAATTAGGCGATAAACAGGGAATTGCTGCTTCACTATGTAATATTGGAAGTGTTTATTTTAGTTTAAATAACTACGATAAAGCAATAGAATATTTTCAAAAAGCATTAATAATACATAAAGAACTTGGTAATAAACACGGAATTGCTAATATATCTAATAATATCGGAAGTATATATTTTAATAAGGGTATCTCTACCAATGATGCATCCACCCTTGAAAAAGCACTGAAATATTTTCAAAAAGCTTTAAACATACAAGAAGAACTCGGACATAAAGGAGCAATTGCTAATTCACTAAATAATATCGGCGTTATTTATAGTAATTGGGCTATTTTGTCACGAAATCCTAATAAATACAAAAAAGCAATTGAATATTATGAACAATCATTAAATATAAAAGAAGAACTGAACGATAAGAAAGGAATTGCTACATCGTTGCAAAATATTGGACTCCTTTATTTTAAATTGGAAAGATATGAAAAAGCACTGGAATATTTTAGTAAAAGTATTTCAATAGCAAAATCAATAAATATAAGAGATATAATTATTGGAAATTATGAGGCATTTTCGCAAACATATTCTGCTATGGGAAACCACAAAAAAGCTTATGAATATTATAAGCAATATACTTGCTTAAAAGATTCTGTTTTCAACGAAGAAAGCTCAAAACAAATAGCCGAAATGCAAACTAAATACGAAACCGAAAAAAAAGAAAAAGAAATTATTCTTTTAAATAAAGAAAAAGAAGTAAAAGATCTGGAACTAACTAAAAGACAGGCAGAAATTAAAAAGCAAAGAATTCTTATTTATTCTTCTGTATCAGGATTTATAGTTATTTTAATCTTTTCGGTGTTATTATACCATCAGTTCGATCAAAAAAAGAAGGCAAATATACTTCTGGCACAACAAAACGTAGAAATTAACCAGCAAAAAGAAGAAATTACAGTCCAGCGAGACGAAATTTCTGTACAAAGAGATGAGATTAAAGCCCAGCGGGATATAGCAACAAAACAAAGAGACCAGATAACCGAGCAAAAAAAAGAAATAACAGATAGTATCCTGTATGCAAAGCATATTCAGTCGGCAATCTTACCACCTTATGAATATTTAAACAAAATTCTACCTGAACATTTCATTTTATTTAAGCCAAAAGATATAGTTAGTGGTGATTTTTACTGGGCAACAGTAAAAAAGTCCGTCATTGCGAGAAGCGAAGTGACGAAGCAATCTGTCGGAAATAACCCACTAGGCAAAAAGATTGCTTCTCCCGACACTTTGTGTCGGGAGCGCAATGACGTGGATCTATTGATATTCGCTGCTGTTGATTGCACCGGTCACGGTGTACCAGGTGCATTTATGAGCATGCTTGGTGTTTCTTTCTTAAATGAAATAGTAAATAAACACACCCCTGCCAACACACAGTCCACCGCACCCCCTCTTATAGAGGGGAATAATGAAAAATCCCCCTTAAAAAAGGGGGGTGCGTTGGCTGGTGGGCTGCAGGTTTACCCCGTAGGGAAGAATGACCGTATCGGGGGGGATGTATTACAGGCAAATGAAATACTAAACCAACTACGTGAACAAGTAATGAAATCATTGCATCAAACAGGCAAAAAAGAAGAAGCAAAGGACGGAATGGATATTGCTTTGTGCATTATAGAATATTCTGATTACCGTCAGACCGCTTCAAGCGGTCAGACGGCTACTATACAATATTCAGGTGCGAATAATCCGCTATATCTGATAAATTCCAACCGAAAAGAATGGCCAAAAGAAGCCCTTCCCTTTGGGGAGGGTTTGGGAGGGGCTGAAATAAAAGCTGATAGGATGCCTATTGGTATTCAGATAGTAGAAAAAATAGCTGACCTGCCATCGTTCACCAATCATGAAATAAAATTGACAAAAGGAGATACTATTTATATATTTTCCGATGGTTTTGTTGACCAATTTGGCGGTACCAATGGCAAAAAGTTTAAATCAAAAAAATTCAAGCAATTGCTTATTGATATTCAGGAAAAAAATATGACAGAACAAAAAACAATACTTGATAAGACCTTTGAAGACTGGAAAGGCAATCTCGAACAGGTGGATGATGTGTTGGTGATGGGAATTAGAATATAAATATATTGGATATCGATGGAAATACAATAGATATTTATAACAAACGTAGCTTTAGCATAGTCTGTTCTTTGGATATTAAATGTTGGATACTGGTTGCTGGATGCTAGAAGCTGGATACTGGGTGCTGGGTGCTGAGCGCTGTAATCCTGAGCCCAGAGCCAAAAAACCAGAGCCAAGAACCAAGTGCCAAGAACCCAGAGACAAGAAACATTGGAATTCCGATACAATAAAATATCAATGAATTTCAACGAATATCAAAATATATCAACAGTTTAATGTTACAAATAAATTAAAAACTTTTAATAAATATCAACAGTTTAATTTCCCAATCTATTAGCAACTATTATAATATCAATAGTTTAATTTTACAATTTCATTAATTACTTTTTAAATTAATATCGTTTTTTGCTTTTGTAAGACTTATCACTTTAAACTCTATCCGTCTGTTTTGTTGTCTTCCTTCATCGGTGGTATTAAATGCAATAGGTTTTGTTCCTCCAAATCCCTTAACAGTAAGTCTTTTCGCTTTTATGCCATGTGTGATAAGATAATCAGCAACTGCCTGAGCTCTGTTTTTTGAAAGTATCAGATTTAATTGTTCCGAATCTACATTATCAGTATGACCTGCAATCTCTATTTCAATTTTTTTATTAACTTTTAAAAATTCAACAAAACGACTTAACTCAGGAAAAGATTCGGGTTTTAATGTTGCCCTAACTGTTTGAAAAAAAATATTATTCAAACGAACTACCTGTTCTAACTTTATTGGGGCAAGGAAAAGGTTTATTTCTTCAATTTCAGTATATTCAAAAAGGTTTGATACATCAAGGTTTTGCGTTACACTGTAATATCCCTGGGTAAGAGCAAAATAACCATATTTTTTTCCAAAAGGAAGAACAATTTTGTATTCACCTGTAGCAGGATTTGAGCGTGCAATACCAGCTTCCTTACCTTCGGGCAATATCTCATAAATAATTTTTGCAGCGACAGGCTGCATACTTCTTTCATTTAATACTTTTCCCGAAATTAATACAACAGGTAAAATGAGTTCCTGGGCATATAGATATAATAAAATGAAATTAGTGAAAAATGTCAATAATAATTTGTTTTTCATAGCGATAAATATTCTACAAACTTACAAAAATCCCATTTCAATCAAAAAATAGCTTTCAGAACTTTCTTTTTTAATATTTTTTTAACTTTACAAAATCAATTAAAAAGTAAAAAGTATAAAAAAAGCCACTGTGGCTAAAAAAAATAAAATTAATTTCACAAATCAAGAATTAACGATAATATAACCATGAAACAACAAATATCAATGAATATCTATAAATATCCATTAATATCTATCTTCTTCATTAGCATCGGTTTCTCTTTCGCACAAGACAATAATTCTATTTTCTTTTGTGATAAGCAATTCTCGCCAGCTGATAGCAATAAGCTCTTTTTCAGAATTGAGAACACCAATCTTATTAAGAACAATGAATATTTTAATAATCTTGTTGACGGCTCTACATTGATTGGATATTTCTTAAAACCTTCATTGTTATATTATCCGGGTCCAAAAACCAAAATCCAGGGCGGAGTTCATTTGCTTAAGTATTCGGGAATAGACAATTTTACACAGGCAATACCCACATTTACTTTTCATTATAATATAACTAATAGTTTTTCGCTGATTCTTGGCACACTTTACGGAACTTTAAATCATCAATTAATTGAACCTGTTTTTCAATTTGAAAAATACATAGAAAATAACATTGAAAATGGTTTGCAAATTTTGGTAAATAGTAAACATTTTGAATCTGATACCTGGCTGAACTGGGAAAAATTTATTTTTCAGGATGACCCGTTCCAGGAAGAATTTACTGTTGGAACTTCAAATAAGCTTATTTTAACTAATCCTGAAAGTAAAATAAACGTTTCTATTCCTTTTCAGGCGCTTATTGCTCACAAGGGTGGGCAAATAGATGCTTCTGAGGATAATATTCAAACTCTAATAAATTCAGCATCGGGAATTATTTGTGAATTCAGAAATAATCCCGGTAAATTTATAAAATCTTTTGCTACAGAACAGTATTTAGTTACGTTTGATGATATTTCGCCTACCAAGCAATTACCATATATTCAGGGATATGGTTTTTATTCAAAATATTATGTAAATACTAAGTCTATTAGTTTGATGTTGGGCTATTGGTATGGAGATTATTTTATTGCACCAAGAGGCGAGCCGTTGTTTCAATCTGTATCTCAAAAATATTCCACCTATGTTGAGCCGCAAAAACAATTAATAGTTTCTAAATTATTTTTTCAAAAAGCTATTTATAAAGATATTAATTTAGGTATAAGATTTGAATCTTATTATGATTTGCTCAATAATAATTTTGATTTTTCTTATGGGTTACATATTGTGTTTAACAGAAGCTTTTTCTTGAAGAAGATTAAATTGTAAATTTGAAATATAAATTTATTTTTTGCAAAATTTTTAATTTTTTGGTGTTTTTGTTTGTTTAATAAATAAAATTTATAATTATATTTGCACAAAAACTAAAATTTATAAATAAGAACTAAAAAAATTAAAAAATTATGAACTTAAAAACCTTTTTAATCAGTGGTATGCTTTTATTACTGATAAACTCAGTAAATGCACAAACCACACCTGTAAAAATTATTGATATTGCTGTTATACCAGCAATTAATATAGATACATTGACAGGAAATCCTATTATAAGCGACACAACTGAGTTGTTTATACAGTTTAAAATAAAGAATGTTCAGGATGCGTCTAAGGCATACATTTATTTCGGGACTGCCCAGGACACTGATGATATTTTATCAGTACAGGGAGACTTTATTTATCAGGCAGGGAAATATTACCTGCAAATAAATGGAGCAGACTATGAAGTAAAGGGATACGCTGCTGAGTGTAAAATAAAAATATCAAACCCCCAATACGATAGTTACAATTACGTAACATTGTTTGTGGAAGATATTTCCGGGCAGGAAACAGATAGATTATATTTTCAAAAATAAAATTTAATTGTTATTTTGTCATTGTTAATTTTTTAATTCTATTTATATAATTTAAAAATCAATTATTATGAAAAATTTAATTTTAAACATAAAAAAAGTATCTGTTATAATAGTTTTGATTGTAATGGGTATTAACTTTTGTTTTGGTCAAAATGTTTACACTGTGACCAAAACTGATGACCCGGATCCATTCTTATATTTTGTGGATCCGAATGACCCTGAAATTGTTGGTACACTGCAATGGGCAGTGCGTTCAGCTAATGATGCAGCAGATTCCAGTGTAATTAATTTTGATATTCCAGGAACGGGACCTCATATTATTTACCTAAATTATAGTTTGCCTACCATAATAAAGCAAGTTAAAATTGATGGTTCCACACAGGCTGGTTATCAAACAGGGATTCCAGCCGTAATCGTTGATGGACAGTTAAATTCCGGTTTTTATTTCGCTGGAAATACTAATTGTGCTATAAAAGGTTTATATATCACAAATTTTTTTGTTCACGGCATCATTATTTATGGTGATAATTATAAGATATTAGACAATGTTGTAAACCAAATATCCAGAGGGCAATCAACATATTTAACTATGGGGGTAAGAATTCAAGGTTCACAAAAGGGGATTATTCAGGGAAATTATATTGGAACTGATATAAATTCTTCAAATTTAGGAAATGAACACCACGGTATAGCTTTTCTTTTTAGCCCAAGCAATTCAAACATAATTGGAGGTACCGGACCAAATGAAGCTAACACAATTGCTTATAACGGGAGTAGAGGTATTTGGATAGGTTCAGGTAACTATAATAAAATATCAGGAAATAGAATTTATGATAACCCAAAAGGTATTTCACTAATTGGCGGGGGAAATCAATCCAAACAAAAACCTGTTATTACTGCATTAAGTCCAACAGGTGTATTATCAGGTACAGCACAACCTAATGATATAATTGAAATTTTCGGAAGTACAGGCTCCGAAAATGCAAATGAATACCTTCAAACTGTAGTTGCTGATGGTTCTGGGAATTGGAATACAAGTATGAGTAATTTTAACTGGACATACTTTATTGCAACTGCAACTGATATTCTGAATAATACTTCGGAGTTTAGTAATGCCTTTGAGATTTTAATTATACCTGGAAATATTTGTGAGACAGCAATAGAAACCCCAGTAACCGATACCTACCAACCTCAAACATACCAGATGACAGATACAGTGAAATGGTTTAAGTTTACCCCTGATACATCAGCAGTTACAATAAATATCAGCCAGCCAGATACTTTACCCTATGCACAAATTCAGGCATTGTATTTATATGAAGGACAATGTGGAAATCTGAATTTGATAAAAGAAATTGACAGTTTAATTTTTACTATTGATAGTTTAGTACCGGGTTTAACCTATTATATAGAACTAGAAAGAAATATACAAGATACAGGATATTTTAATTTACGCATATATAAGGCATTACCACTTGCACTTTGTGTTCATTCTGACTATACTTCAGGATGTATTGATTATATTGTACCTCCTTGGAGTTGTTTAGACCCACCCATACTATACCTAGCCTCTGTTTGTGTTGGCGATACCCTTGTTTTTTGTGTACTTAATGTTGGTGCCAATCCTCAAGAACCAGATGCTTGCGTAGGTTGGAATTTTTTTGGTGTTACCCCTCTTGAAGGAACACCCGGATGCATACCTACTGCCGACGGGGGTGGTGAGTTTACTGTAGTTTATAATTCTCCCGGCACATATTATATTCAGGCTACTATTTTTGATGAACCATCAGGTAATATCTTAGAATGTATAAAAGGAGGAATAATTGTTATTGAAGAACCTCAACCTTCTTTTACTATTGAGCCTGATGGAGGGCCATTTTGCGTAGGTTCACCTATTTGTGTAACAACAAGCTCTGCCGATTATGCAGGAATTGATGGATATGATTTTGGTGGTTGGACAGAAATTGTTTCAGGTTGTACTCCTGTAGGTCCCGGTGGATGGTATTGCGATACTACTTTTTGTATTAAATATTATGAAACTGGAACTTATGATATTACACTTACTAAATCTAATGGAGTATGCGATAGAAGTGTTACACAAACAATAAATGTGGTAGATGTAATTTCTGATTTTACTTTTGATACTGTATGTCATGGCGATATAGTACATTTTATCAATCTTACTAACTGCCAGCCAGCAAATTATAACTGGGTATGGGATTTTGGTGACGGAACACCAGATTCTGACGAACAAAATCCAACTCATGTATATGATAATTATGGAGACTATGATGTTACGTTAATGGTTTATGATGAATATTTCAGTGTATTATTTAATAGTGTAACACATACAGTTACAACTTTACAACCAACAGAAAATTATACAGCAACCACAAGCGGTGTATGGATGCCTGGAGACAACCCTTTTAATGATACTTCTGATGATGTAGATATAAAAGATGAGCTGATTATACAAGCAGGTGTATCAATTACAATTGAAAATATGAACTTTAAGTTCGGACCTGATGCTGAAGTCATTCTTGAGAGTGGAAGTACTAGCAGCCAAAAAGGAGCCGAACTAACTTTAAAAAACCACACTACATTTACATCATACAATGTTTGTGATTCAACTTTTATGTGGAAAGGTATTTTTCTTGACGGTAGCAATACAGACCAGTATCCGTTAAACACTACTCAACAACCTGTTCTTTGGTTAAAAAATAGCACTATTGAAAATGCAGAGATTGCAGTAAAATCTGAAAGTGGTGGAATTGTTAAGGCATTATACAGCGATTTTATAAATAATGAATACGGTGTTGTATTTACTAATTTTGTCGGTAACAGTGGAGATTATGAAAGTAAAAATGCCAGTGCTTTTCATCACTGTAATTTTATTACTGATGCATATTTAAATGACCCGGCAAAACTTCCTGTTGCTTTTGTTGATATGGAGGGAATTAGTTACATTATATTTAATAGCAACACCTTTAAAAATACAGCTTCCTATGGTATATTAGAAAAAGGAACAGGTATTAATAGTTTTAATTCAACTTATAAAGTATCTTATAACAACCATTTTGAAGGATTATATTATGGAATTGATGCATCTGCTTCTAATTCATTATATACAGTAACCATTGCTCATAATGAATTTATTGATAATTTCCGAGGCGTTAAACTGAGCAATATTGATTATGAAATAATTACAAAAAATAATTTCCAAGTTCCACCTTGGTATTATTATTATTTAGGAACTCTTGAATCACCTTATGGTTTATACTTAGAAAATTGCACAGGATTTCAAGTAGAAGAAAATGATTTTTATACTAATTTTGGAAGTACTTTTATTTTTGGATTAATTATTAGAGAATCCGAAACAGATTATGTAGTAGGTGAGGAAGGAGAATACAATAAAATTTACAGAAACACTTTTCATGGTAGTTTATTTGTTTCTGCCGAGGCACTTGATCAAAATGATGGTGGACTTGAGTGGGACGGATTGCAATTCCTTTGTAATGATTTTACCAATAATAGGTATGATATTGCTGTAATTGATGGTGATATCGGGCATCACCAGGGTTATTGTGATGGCCCTAATCACCAAGCTCCTGCAGGTAATAGATTTAGTCTTATCTGTTGGGGTATGCATGGTCAATATTTTTTTGATAAGCCATCTTTTTATACTGTTGACTATGCCCACCATATTGAAGATGCTAATAATAATGCTGAACCTGAATGCTATGATGATGAATTTCTTAAGCTAAGTAATTGTAATGTTTCTTTTGTAGAAAATGGCTGTGATACTTGCTCATGCCCTTCTCATTTAAATCAAGGAATTGATATAATTAAAGAAAATATTACTGTTTATAAAGAAAAGGTGGAAGAATTAAAAGCATTAATAGATGGAGGTGATACGCAGTATTTACTTGATATTATTTCACAGGGTAACCCCGGTCATATTAAAAATACTCTTAAAAAATATTCCCCTTATATATCTGACGAAGTATTAATAGCAGCTATTAATAGTGGTTTGCCACCTGGCATTCTGAAGCAAATAATTATTGCAAATTCACCTGTTTCAGATGAAGTAATGGAAGCCCTTAATAATATATCTATTCCAAATGGTATTATGAATCAAATTAATAATGCCCAAACAGGCGCTTCTGCAATGGAAGAATTAAAAGACGAAATTGGATATTATAACAGCCAAAAAGAGTTTGCAATTAATGATTTAATTCGCTTGTATTTGAACGATACTATTCCTGATAGAATAAAGAAGGTGATAGAAATATTAAAAAAACAAGAAAGAGTTACTGCAAAACGCCAGCTTATAAATGCTTATATTATAGATAAAGAATATTCTAAAGCAGAATTGTTAATTGATAGTTTATATACTACTAATGTAGATTTAGAAAATTTATATAAGCTCAAATCTTTAATTATAGAATTAAAACAGGCAGGCGAAACTATAGAAAAATTAAAAACAGATACATTAAAAGAGCAGATTGTTCGTGAAATAGCAGAAGACACCACTCATAATACACATTTTATTGCACAGAATATATTAAAATATGTATTTGATGAAAACTGCCCTGAAAAAATAGTTTTGCCCGAAGAAAATAATAATAAATCAGCATTTTTTAATACTGAAGATGATAATTCTGTAGATTCAATAAAATGGTTAGACGAAAATCACAAATTAACAAATTTCCCTAATCCATTTACCAGATATACTACAATTGAAGTATTTGTCCCTGAATATTTAAACAATGCAGAACTTGTTATTTATAATTTACTGGGTGTAATAATAAAAAAATATCCGCTTGAAAAAGGATATAATGCAATAACTGTATTATCTGATGAAATACCTTATGGTGGTATTTATTTATACAGCTTAATTTCAGGTGATAGGAGATTAGCAGTAGGAAAAATGACTTTAATTAAATAAGTAGGGGTGTATATGAAAAGACTTTTAGTTTTATTTATAGTTTTATACTGCTATTTATGCAATGCACAAAATTATGTATATTTCAACAATCTTTATGATTTTTTTGGAGAATGGGAAGTTGCATGGAATGTACAGAAGGTAGATAGTGGTTACTATGTTGTTGGTGGAGTAGGTGACAGTATTACTGGTTTATCTTGTATAGGTATTTTATTAATAGATACAACGGGAAATGAAATATGGAAAAAATCTTATTGTAAGAATAATATAACATACTATGGTGGAGTTGCCGGTTCGTTTATTAAAACTTATGATGGCGGTTTTGCTCTTGGTGGTAATATTTCTTATCCTAATGGAGATAGCGATGCGATGCTATGGCGTTTTGATGAAAATGGCGATACATTATGGACAAAAATATTTAAAGATACCAATAGTTTGGCTGTCGCCTATAATTGTATTCAAACAAGAGACAATGGTTTTGCTCTTGTCGGTTATTCAGATGCAGGAAGTAATACAGCTATGTTAATGAAAACTGATAGTATGGGCAATGAAGAATGGACAAAGACATATAATGGGTTTGCAATAATGTCAGTTGATACATGTTTTGATGGTGGATTTATTTTGGGTTCAGATATTTATTCAAATGATAACTGGAATCCATATATAATCAAAACAGACAGTTTAGGCAATTTGCAATGGAATAGAACATTTGGAGGTCCTTATAATGAAAACTGTTTAATGGTAAAAGCAACTTCAGATGGTGGCTATATTTGTGCTGGCGATACAGGTCACTTTGATAGTGGAACCTGGATATTTAAACAATTATATTTAATAAAGTTAGACAGTAGTGGTAATGTTGAATGGAAAAGAGGTTATGGTTCTGTATATCCTGCTACTACCTTAACATCAGTTATAGAATTACCTGATGGTAGTTTTATTGCAGCAGGGCAGGGTTGTGCGCCTATATCTCTTCCAAGTACACCTATTAGTGGAGTTATATTAAAAGTTAATGCGCAAGGTGATAGTTTATGGATGAGGTATTACAGGAAATATTCAGGTAGTTTATGTGCTGGAAGTGATAATTATTTAAGAGATATTCAACAAACAAATGATTCGGGTTATATAGTTGCAGGGTTTGTTTCATCTTTTCTTGTCCCAGTTGGAACTCAGGATATGTGGGTAATGAAATTAGACAGTTTGGGGCTTTGTAATGATAATGCTATATGTTATGATACTTTAATAAGTTGTAATTATATGGATCCACACTTTTCTTATACTACAGATAACTTAACAGCATCTTTTTTTAATATACTTAATGAGTGTAATAAAGATATATATAAATGGTATTGGGATTTTGGAGATGGAACTATTACAAATATAACTGAATACTATTTTCCAGCCATTGATACAATTACACATACTTATGATAGTTCGGGAACCTATACAGTTATGATGATTGTAACAGATTGCTATTCATTATATAGTCCTTACAGTTGTTGTATTGATACTGCTTATGAAACTATTACTATTACAACTGGAATAGATAACATTAATAACAATACTGTCTTTTTGTCAAATTACCCGAATCCATTCTCAGACTATACAATAATAAAAGCTTTTGTCCCGGAAGATTTAAACAATGCAGAACTTGTTATTTATGATTTACTGGGTGTGGTAATAAAAAAATATCCGCTTGAAAAAGGATATAATGCAGTAACAGTATTATCTGATGAACTACCTTCTAATGGTATTTATTTATACAGCTTAATTTCAGGGGCTCGGAGATTAGCAGTAGGAAAAATGACCATAATTAAATAACTTAGGGGGGTATGAGATATGAAGAAACTTTTAGTTTTATTTATAGTTTTATATTGCTATTTATCTGATGCACAAAATTATGTATATGATCTTTATAATTTTTTTGGTGGATCTGAAGTAGAAAATTATCCATTAAAACTGGGTATTAATAATTTTGAAATTTTAACAATTGATTGGGCGAAAGGAATTTATATCTGTAACCTAATGTTAGAGGGTAAAGTAATGAAAAGTGAGAAGATGGTTATAGAGTGATAACTATATCTGGGTCAATTGTTTTTTCCTTTTTACCCCGTTATTCAACAGGGCTTTGCTTTTTACTTGAAATCTCCATTTCTTATTCGCCCAGTACTCACCGGCATAGTCCAAGCTGTTTCAATTATTAATTGAAATTGAACAATCAGGTCAAATAACTGAAGATTTGAGCAATATTTCAGCTGGTAATTATACTGTAACTGTAACAGATATTGCAGGTGAATGTCAGGTTGAATCTGTTACTATAAATGAGCCCACACCCTTAGATATGGATATATTAACTGGAGAAGAACTTTGCAGCGGACTTAGTAAAACAGCATCTGCTACTGGTGGCACACCACCTTATGCTTATCTTTGGAGCGATGGACAAATAGGCCCAACTGCAATTGATTTGCAACCAAATAATTATGAAGTAACAGTTACAGATGCAAACGGTTGCACAGAAATTTATTATTTAATTTTTTATGATTTACCTGGTATGACTATTAACGTTTCAAGCACTAATGCCAGTAGTTGTGGTATTCCCGATGGAACAGCAACCGTAGATGATGTTTTTAATGGGACCCCACCTTATGCTTATGAATGGTTTAATGCCCAAGGAAATTCAATCGGACAAACTTCACAAACGGCAACAGGACTTACAGCCGGAACTTATTCTGTAGCTGTATCAGATGCTACTGGTGTTACAAATTGTACTGCTAATGGTGCTGTTACAGTTGATAATGCAACAGGGCTGTTTTTAACTATATATAAACAGGATATTAACTGTAGTAACTATCCCGATATTGGTTCTGCAAGTGTATCTGTTTTAGGTGGTACTACTCCTTATTCGTATTTATGGAGCAACGGACAAACAGATGATGAAATTACAAATTTAACCGCTGGTAATTATTCAGTAACTGTTACAGATGCATCAGGTATATGCGATGTAGCTACATTCACAATTAATGCCCCCGTACCCCCTATTATTTCTTCTGTTGATGCAAATTGCTCAGGACCTTATGCCGATGGAGAGGCAACAGTATCAGTAACAGAAGGAACTCCTCCTTTTTCTTATGAATGGTTTGACGACCAGTATAATCCAATTGGACAAACATCGCAAACTGCTACGAATTTGGATATTGCCACATATCATGTTGTTGTAACAGATGCCAATGGCTGTTCTATAACAGGAACAGTTAATATTAACAGTGCTGTAAATATTAATTATCAAAATGATTATACAGTTTCTCAAGATGTAACATGGTATAATATTAATTATAATGTCCATGGCAGGATAATTATTGAAGACGGGGGTAAGCTTACCATTGGTCAAGGATGGGCTGTTACAACGGTAAAATTCTTATATGATATGGCTATTCCATATTCTGGGCCGGCCTTTAATATGAATATGGCAGGAATTGAAGTTCGCCCGGGAGGTAAATTAATTTTAAATAATGCTACTCTTACTGGCTGTGATGGAGGTATGTGGGATGGAATTATTGTATATGGCGGAAGTGGACCGCAACCGGCTAATCCTTATGACCCAAGTAATCCTCATGGATTTGTGCATATGACAAATTCTACTATAGAAAATGCAGAGTGTGGTATTTATGTCGGCGACCCATTTTATAAAGATTTTATGATGGGCAGTGGTGGTATTATATGGGCAGAAGGTGAAGCTGGAGATAAAAGTGTTTTCAAAAATAACAGACAGGGTGTTGTATTTAAAGGGTATCCAGGTGAAAACATAAGCTATTTTAATAATTGTGAATTTTCATGTGATGACTTATTACCACCCGATAATAGTGGTTACGGAACTAAATATTTTGTTGAAATTATGGGAGGTAGTAGTATTGATTTTGATTATGTTACTTTTTCAAATACAGGCAGTTTTGACCCCGACAAAAGAGGTATTGGAATTTTTGCACGTCTTCCTTTTTATAATAGTATAATCACAAAATGCGAATTTACAGGTATTACCTGTGGAATAAATAGGGGCTTTGATAATGCTTATATTTCAGACAATACTTTTGAAACACTTGATAAAGGAATTGAAATAAGAAAGTTTACTGTACAATTAGGAAGTAATGTAATTGAACAAAATACTTTTAATAATGTAAAAAAAGGATTATATATAAAGGGAGGATATTTAGATGAAATAAAAAATAATAATATTTTTTCTAATATTCCATCTGCAACTATTAATGATGGGGACAATTATGGTATTTTCATAGTAAGTTCTTCGGGATTTAATATAGAAGGCAATACTTTTGATGGTTCACCAAGCGATAACCCTCAACAAGCAGCTACTTATGGTATAGTAATTGAAAATTCTGGTGCAGGTGGTGGTCTAATATTTAACAATGTTTTCTCAGGAACAGATTTTGGATTACAAACTCAGGACGATAACCAGAATCTGAAAATAAGATGTAACTATTTTACTAACCCCGGCACTTATGCCTGGGTTACTGTTGATGGAACTTTGAAACAGCAGGGTGCTGATTGTAATATAACTGGCTTTCCAAATTATAATGAAAATCAGGCAGGCAACGAATGGCATGATGGATGTGTTAATACAACTGTAAAAGATATTTATGTTAATGATTTGGTTTCATTTAATTATTTTGCTCATAATTTTAATGCTGATGGGGATCCTTATACAAATCCAGTATGTAGTAGTGATTTATGGAAAACCAATGATTTAGAAGTATGTCTTGTTCCAAAAACCTCATCTTCCTGCAATTCTTATATAGCTGGTTTACCACCTGCACCTCCAGTAACACCATATTTAGAATATATTGCAGCTATTAAAATCCTGATGAAAGATTATTCAAATAAAATAAGTGATACTAAAGCAGAAATAGCTTATGTAAAAAGCATTACAGATGGAGGTGATACACAGGAAATACTTGATTTAATTCCTGTATTACCATCTGGTAAATTGAAAAACAAAATATTATCTTCTTTACCTTCGTCAGATACTGTAATGCTTAGTTTTATAAATTATCCTATTCCGCCAGGAATTACAAAAGAAATGTTAGAGCCAAATGCACCATTATCAAAAAAAGTGATTGATGCAGTATATTCACGTATTCCACCACTTCCCAAAGGAATTACTCAAGAAATTGAGGATGCACAGGATAATTTGCCTTTATTTCCTAAAATTTCAGATTTAGAAAAGCAAATTGAATATTATCTTGGCGAAATTCAACTGCTTGAAAATGAGCTTGTACGGCAGATGTTAAAACATGGTGAAAAAGAAGAAGCAAGAAAAGTTCTTAAAAAATCAAAGGCAGTTGAGGCAAAGAAAATACTTGCTGAAAAATACCTTGCCGAAGAAGAGTATTTATTAACCCGGGCAATGCTTGATACTGTTTTACAGGATACAATAATAAAACACATAGAAGAAAACCAGAACTTCTGTAAGCTAATAACCTGCCTTGTTGAGCTTGGTGAAGATGGAAAAACAATTTTTGAAATGGACACTATTAAAGAGCAGAAAATACGTGAAGTAGCAAATTCTAAAAAAATAGCTGCAGCCAAAGCAGAAGTGGTTCTTGAGCTTGTTAAAAAAGAAAATCATCATCACCCTATTAAAAAGATTAATCCTTCTTTAGATAACAAGATGGCAGAATTTCAGGAAAGTGATAATGAAGAAGAACAAATATCAAATAGCAAGGATATAAAGTTTAAACTTTACCCAAATCCTAATGATGGAGCTATGCAGTTAGATTATTCAATCCTATCAGGGCAAAGCGGTAAACTTATTATATTTGATCTTATAGGAAACAAATTATCAGTATATAGATTAGAAAGTGGAAAGAAAACTCTTAAAATTAATGAAGGTGAATTAAAAAATGGAATATATTTTTATAAAATTGTATTGAATAACAGGGTAATAGTAATAGATAAGTTGGTAATTATTAGATAACAATTATTTAAAACTTCTTTTGCATACTTTGCAAAAGAAGTTTTATTTTTTAATAGAATTATAATAGTTATGAAAAATTTACTTGTTTACTTTTTTTTGAGTTTTTTATCTATTAATTTAGATTTTCTTGATGCTAATGCACAATATTTGTTTAATAAATTATATGATAATGATTCTTTGTATGATGGTGGTTTTGTTGTAATCCAAAATATGGATGCTGGATTTATGGTTGGTGGTACTACTATGAATTTAAGTGGAACATATTGTGCAGCTTATTTATTAAAAACAGATTCTTTTGGTGATACATTATGGACAAAGTCTTATGATCTAGGATTAGGAGGAGCAGATTATGCAGAATCAATTATTCAATTGAACGATAGTATTTATATTTTATGTGGAGAAACAAAAGATACACTTGGCATAAAGATGGATATTTTTTTATCAAAAATTGATAATATAGGTAATGTAATATGGTTAAAACGTTATGGTAGTTTAAATAATAATGAATATTCTAATATGGTTCAACAAACTACAGATAGTGGATTTATAATAGCAGGATTGAAATATGATAGTTTAAATACAGAAATTGACGCTTATTTAATTAAAACCGATAGTGCAGGAAATTTACAGTGGGAAAAGCAATATGGAGGTCCTCTTGATGATTATTTTTATGCTGTAAGGCAGGTTCCTGATGGTGGTTATATTTGTGCAGGTGGTACTGTGCTTAGTGCAGTTGATGGAGATGTTTATTTAATTAGAACCGATAGTATTGGAGATACTTTGTGGACAAAAAGATATGGAGGACCTGAGGCAGATGGTGCTTTTAACCTTAACCTCACATCAGATGGTGGGTTTATAATTGTTGGTGGTAAACAAATTAGTGGGGTACAGGAAGCATATATAATTAAAACAGATAGTAGTGGTACTTTAGAATGGGAAAAAACTTTTTCTAAAGGGCCCAATACACATAACTTTATAGCAGTAAACCAGCTTAGTAATGGAAATTACATAGCTGGTGGTGCAACATATGATTATAGTGTTTCTCCTGCTCGTTCAAGAGGCAGTCTAATGAAATTAAACCAGGATGGAGACAGTTTATGGTCAAGAACATATACTTATTATGGCGGAGATACCCAGGATTATCTTTACGATATGAAACCTACCAGTGATGGTGGCTTTGTGTTTTGTGGTATGATTATTAATAATGCTTTACCACAAAAAAATGATGTTTGGGTGGTAAAAACAGATAGTTTAGGTAATACCTGTGAAATAGACACAACAACTTATGAGGGTTGTTCTGATTTTATTTGCTCTTATCTTAAAGCAGGTTTTTATGCTAATGAAGATACATTTTTATTAACAGATACAATTCAATTTTATGATACCAGCCAGTATGCAAATCAGTGGCTATGGGATTTCGGAGATAGTGAAACGGATACACTTCAAAATCCTGTGCATATTTACGATAGTGCAGGCACATATACTGTAACTTTAATTATAACAAATAAAAATTGTATAGATAGTGTTTGTGCAACAATTAATGTTATAGAAGATACCACAGGGTTAGAAGAGTTGCAAACTGATAATTGTATGCTACATATTTATCCTAATCCATTTAAAAATGAAACACATATAAAATACTATATTCCTGAAACAGTATTAAATGCAAAAATTAATATTTATAATCTTTCTGGTATAAAACTAAAGACTTATTTATTATTTAATGGAGAAGGTGAGATTTTACTCAGAGCAAAAGACTTAGAAAATGGTATATATATTTGTAATCTTATGATAGATGGAAAAGTAATTAAAAGTGAGAAGATGGTGGTGGAGTGATAACTATACCGGAGTCATTAAGTCATTGTTTTTTCCTTTTTACTTGAAACCTCCACTTCTTATTCGCCCAATACTCACCGGCATAGTCAACTCCAATACGTGTATTGGTTATATATTTTACTTGTTCACCACTGTCTTCAATCCAGAGCTTTTTTGAACTAATTAAACTCTCCCCATAAAAACTTTTATCAATTTGTAATTTTTTAGTAATTTTTCCCGGTCCGTTAATGCCTTCCAATCCTCTTATTAGCACTGCCTGAGGATGATTTGCCTTACCGGTTACAAAATTCAGCATCCAGTACATCCCATAAACCAAATAAACATAAATAACCCCGCCTTTGTGATACATTACTTCTGTTCTTGCGGTTCTTCCTCTGCATGCATGGCATGCTAAATCTTCTTCGCCTCTATACGCTTCAACTTCAGTAATTCTCAATTTTAATATAGTATTATTGTCAAGCACCCGTACTAAAGTTTTTCCTAATAAATCAGGAGCAACTTTTAAAACATCCCGTTCAAAAAACGATTTAGTAAGACGATTGTTTTTCATTTGTTGAAATTTGAATTAAAGCCGCTTTTAGCTGGAATGTCTCAATAAGAAATAATGGAATAATGGTTAAATTGTTAAATTGTTATATGGTTATCCTGTCTTATTGTTTCATTATGCCTTTATTGAATTGTTTAACCCCAGTGAAATAGTGCTACGCAATTTCACGGAGTAAACAATTTAACCATATAGCAATTTAACCATTTGTAAACTAAAAAACTCTAAACATTATTTTCAACATCGTTAACAATAATGAAATTTTAAGTGCCTAATACTCAATCTTATCCTCTTTCTCTCTCCATTCTTTAAAGGCAAGAATAGCTTCTTTGTCTAATAACCTGAAAGTTGGGATTTTTCTTTTTTTGTATGGAAGCTGAATTTCTTTATAAATAAATGAATCGTCAAATCCGGCATTTCCCGCATCTGTTGTGGTATTAGCAAAGTAAATTTTATCAATTCCTGACCAGTAAATAGCGCTTAAGCACATTGGGCAGGGTTCACACGAAGCATAAAGCTCACAACCGGATAAATCAAATGAATTTAATTTTTTTGCAGCTTCACGAATTGCAATAATTTCTGCATGAGCTGTAGGGTCGTTGAGCAGTGTAACTTTATTTGTTCCACCGGCAATTATTTTTCCTTGTTTTACTATTACAGCGCCAAACGGACCACCGCCCTGTTTTACACTATCAAAGGATAATTTAATAGCTTCTTGTATGAACTGCTTATCTTTTAAATTCATTTAAGTGTTATTTGTAGTTGTAAAACCCTTTGTCCCGATATATCAACGATTTTTTAAAAGGATATTTATATTACATATTATTTTTTATTATGTGCATATGTATAATAAAGCTTTAATATGAAAACTAATTAAAAAATTTTAATTTTGACTTATTAAAAATATTTTTATAAAATCCCGAAAGGGATTTAATTTGAATAACCATAGGTGCAACCTATGGTTACAAGCTAATAATATTGCTCTTCAATCCTGAAGGGATTGAATAAGTTTGTTCAATCCCTTCAGGATTGATGATGTATATTGTTATCCTTTTTACCACAGGTTCCACCTGTGGTTATTTATGTTAATCCCTTTCAGGGATTTTATTTATAATTTATTAATAATTTTCAAATGTTTCTTTTAGGTACTAACAAAAACAAAGTATAAAAAAACATAAAAAACGTTACACCTGCCTGAGTTTCCAAAGTATCTTCATTAAACATTGACAAAACGGCTATTATTAAAAACATCATAAAAAAGTAGTCATTAAATTTTCGTTCTATGTAAACAGGATACAACATAGCAAAAATTATCCATAAAAATCCAATAAATCCAAAAGCTACAAAAAAGCTTACAAATTGGTTATGTGCCCGAAGTCGCCATTTTTCAGTTAATTGAGAATTTAATTTTTCATAATATTCATCAAAAACCATCTGCAAATCGCCTGTTCCTACTCCAATAAAAAAGTTATCTTTAATAATATCCATCGCTATCTTTAAATATTCTAAACGCTGGGTTACAGAATGTCCGCTTGGATTACCCCCTTTTACGTAAACATCTATTTCCCATATTATTTGATAAATTCTCGGGTAAATACTGTATTTGCTCTTATAAATATGGGATGCTATTCCATTCTCAATAAGGTTTATATCTTCAGAAGTTAACATTTCCACACCTTCCGCATCTTTTCTATACCCTTTTGATGTCAGGAAACGTATTAATGTATATTTAATATCCTGCTGCATTTTATCTTTACCATCATATTTTAAAGTACTTATTTTGTTCCATTCTTCACGTAGCTCTTCTTCTGAAACATATAGCCAGATATAGTTTCCATTCTCAATTTGCTTATTTTCAATATTATGAGTATAAACATTGCCTTTTTTTGTGTATTTTTCTAATGATTCAAAATCAACTTCTTCAACAGAATAAAACTTCGTAACAGATTTTGTTATATACGATAAAACTAACAATGGAATAGCGACTAATACAGCTATGTAAAATAATTTTAATCTTATCCCGCCTGTCCCGATTTTTTCGGGGAGCGCCCGGGATTGTTTAATTACCAGATATATCCCGAGTATAAAGCTTGTAATAAGAAGAATTACTATTCCTGTAAAGGCTTGCAACAGAAACAAAAAAGCTGTCAGCCAGATGATAATGAAGGTAAAAATAATTTTGTTTGTTAATGTCTTATTATATTCTGGCGAAAACAGAAAGTGACCTGATAAGAAAATGGCAATATTAATTAATAAAGAAAAACGAATATGAGAAATAAATAATGAGATTTCGCGATTATCATTAATCGTATGATTTGTAAATCCTAATAAAACAGATGTGCTGATTAAAGAACCAACGGTAACCGAAGCAATAAAAAATAATAATATTATTTTAAATTGTCTGATGCTTAACCTATGTGATGTGCCAATTATTAATGGTAAAATCAGTAAAGGAAGCTTTATTCGGATATCGTTAAAAGCATAATTAAAATCTTTTGTATAAATTAATCCTAAAAAATGAACTAAAAGAATGGAAAAAATAAGGAGGATACTCTTTCGTTTTATTAAAATCCTGAATTTCTTTCTGAACTGTCCTTCAAGCAGCCAATTACCGCCAATAATAAACTGCGAAAGACTCATAAAAAATACTGATAAAGGTAAGCTAACAGCTAACAGGGCTAAACCAAAACAGTAAATCATAAAATGTCCTTCCCTGAATAGACCGCAAGGATAAGGAAAAATAGTCTGTTCGGGCTTAATCGGGGATTTAGCAAGAATTTTATTAATTTTTTTTACGTTTAAAAACATAAACAAATATGATAAGAAGTATTTACAAAAAAAAATTATTGAGATAGAAAATTGTTTTTGTAACTTTTATTCCCTACTTTCGCATACAATTTTAATACCCTAATGGTTATTGGCAAAATATTTTTTCTTCCGCCTGAGGAGAATAAACTTTATGAACAAAAAAATTAAACCAATTGCAATACCAGGAATTCACGAAAGATTTTATAAACTATTCTTAGAATTGACACAAGAATTCAAGAATCCCAGGATATTGGAAGTGGGCGCTGGACATGGAGCTTTTACTAAAAAACTTTGGGATAAAGGCTATGATATATCAGCTTGTGACCTTTTTCCTGAAATTTTTTATTTCAATAAAGTTCAATGCAAAAAAGTAGATATTACTAAAAAAATGCCGTATGGAAATAATACATTTGATATTATAATTGCAATTGAAATTATGGAACATATTCATGACCATGAAACCTTTTTTAGTGAAAGTTATAGAATACTAAAACCCAAAGGATTTTTATTATTTTCTACTCCAAACATTTTATCTCTTAAATCAAGAATAAGATTTCTTTTTTCTGGTTTTTATTATTCTTTTAAACCTTTAGATCATAAAAATAATGATGGTTTACAACATGTTTCAGCATTAACAGTTGACCAATATAATAATTTAGGAATTAGATATAATTTTAAAAAAATGGACATTTTTATAGATAAAAGGCAAAGTACATCCAAATTTTATCTATTCTTCATTCCAATACTATGGTTATACTGTAAAATTAAATCAATAAACTATAAAATTCATAATAAGTTTGATTATTTAACAGGACGGATACTATTTATTGTTTTTAAAAAGTAAAAATTATTAATAATATTATTGCATTAATAAAATATATTGTATTTTTGCAATCCACAATTTGAAATTTGTCCCGATTCCGTGCAGTCAGGTATTTATACCTGTATGCAAAAAGATAGTCGGGTGGAAACATCCGGATTCACAAAATATTAATAAAATAACTTATAAAGCAAATGGATACTTTAAGCTACAGAACATTATCGGCAAATAAAGCAACAGTAAAAAAGCAATGGCTTATAATTGATGCAAAAGATGCGATTTTAGGACGTTTGTCTTCAAAAGTTGCAAAATTCTTAAGAGGGAAATATAAACCTTATTTTACTCCTCATACAGACTGTGGAGATAATGTAATTGTTATTAATGCTGACAAGGTTCGTTTAACAGGTAATAAATTTACTGAAAAAGAATATTTTAGCCATACCGGATATCCCGGTGGTCAACGAAGAGTTACTCCTGAACAATTGTTTGCAAAAAAGCCGACAGCATTAGTCGAAAAAGCAGTAAAAGGGATGCTTCCTAAAAACAGATTGGGAAGAGAACTTTTTAGAAATTTATTTGTATTTGCTGGTATAGAGCATCCACATGAAGCACAAAAACCTAAAAAAATTGATCTTGATACAATTAAATAACAATACCATAAAACAATTAAAAATAAATTATTTACAAATGAAAGTAATTAACAATATTGGAAGAAGAAAAAGTGCAGTTGCTCGTATTTATTTGAGCGAAGGAAAAGGAAATATTTTGGTTAATAAAAAAGATTATAAAGAATATTTTCCTGTTCCGCATCTTCAATATATTATTCAACAGCCTTTAAAACTGTTTGATGCAACTGAAAAGTATGATATTAAAGTAAATTTAAATGGTGGTGGAATAAAAGGACAAGCTGAAGCGTTAAGATTGGCTATTTCAAGAGCACTGGTAGAGATTGATTCAGAAAACAAACCGGCTTTAAAAACAAATGGCTTATTAACCAGAGATCCGCGACAGGTTGAACGTAAAAAACCCGGACAAAAAAAAGCACGTAAGAAATTTCAATATAGTAAACGATAATTAGAATTTGTTCATAAACTATTAGAGACCTTTGCAAAACCTGTAAAATGTCATTCTGAACAGAGTGAAGAATCTTTTTATTTCATTGGTTATCAACATTATAAGATTTTTCGTTTCACTCAAAATGACAGCTAAAAGTTAGTTTTGCAAAGGACTCTATTAATAAACGCGTCATTGCGAGAAGCGGAGCGACGAAGCAATCTCATTATCAGCAAGATATGCGATTGAGATTGCTGGTTTTTTACTTCGTAAAAATGTTCGCAATGACGGACTTTATGAACAAACACTAATTAGAATTGATCCTAAATTAAATAATGAATCTTAAATCTAAAATTGTCTATGCCCAGAACTAATTTTAAAGAATTGCTTTCGGCAGGCGTTCATTTCGGACACTTAAAACGAAAGTGGAATCCAAATATGGCTCCATACATTTTTATGGAGAGAAATGGTATTCATATAATTGATTTACACAAAACAGTTGATAAAATTGATACTGCCGCTGCTGCTTTAAAACAAATTGCAAAATCGGGAAGAAAAATTTTATTTGTTGCTACTAAAAAGCAAGCAAAAGAAATAGTTACTGAAAAAATTAAAACCATTAATATGCCTTATATTACTGAAAGATGGACAGGTGGTATGTTAACTAACTTTCCAACTATTAGAAAAGCTGTAAAAAAAATGTCAGCTATTGATAAAATGGCAGTTGATGGAACTTTTGCTCACCTTTCAAAAAAAGAAAAATTACAAATTAAACGACAAAGAGCTAAACTTGATAAGGTTTTAGGAAGTATTGCTGATCTAACACGGCTCCCCGCGGCTTTGTTTGTTGTTGATATTTCAAAAGAACATATTGCTGTTAGAGAAGCAAAAAGATTAAGCATACCTGTTTTTGCTATTGTTGACACTAATTCCAATCCTGAGATTGTTGATTTTGCAATTCCTGCAAATGATGACGCTTCTAAATCTATTTCATTAATTGTTAATATAATTGTAAATGCTGTTCAGGAAGGACTGGAAGAAAGAAAGTTAGAAAGAGATAGAGATATTGCTATGAAAGAAAAAAAAGCAACAAAAAAAGAAGAAGTAAAAGTAAAAACTGAATTCTCCGCCCAAAGCGGATCCGCCTCTGGCGGAAAAGAAATTGCAGATAAACCAGAAGCCCACCTGCCAGAACGGAGTGGCGAGCAAGAAAAAAAAGAATAAAAGTTAGTTTTGCAAAGGACTCTAATAATTCCAAAGTAATATGACACAAATTAAAGCTGCAGATGTAGCAAAATTAAGAAAAACCTCAGGTGCCGGAATGATGGATTGTAAAAGAGCTCTCCAGGAATCAAATGGCGATTTTGATAAGGCATTTGATGTGTTAAGAAAGAAAGGACAGAAAATTGCTATGAAACGTGCTGCTCGTGAAGCATCCGAGGGAATAATTATTGCACAAACTTCTGATGATGCAAAAACGGGAATTATTCTTGTGCTGAATTGTGAAACCGATTTTGTTGCTAAAAATAAACAATTCGTTGAATTAGCACAATCAATTGTTAATCTTGCTATTGAAAATATCCCTTCTGATATTGATGCTTTAAAACAGCTGCAATTAAAGAAAACTTCTATAGCTGATACTATTGTTGAACAAATCGGAACAATCGGTGAGAAGTTAGAACTATCTTTTTACGATAAAATTCAAGCACCTCAAGTTATTGCTTATAATCATCCCGGAAATAAACTGGCTACATTAGTCGGATTAAATAAAGATAATGTTGAAATGCAGGTTGGAAAAGATGTTGCAATGCAGGTTGCTGCAATGAATCCTGTTGCAATTGATAAAGATGATATTCCCCAGAAAATTATTGATAATGAATTGGAAATAGGTAAAGAGCAGGCTCGCACAGAAGGTAAGCCAGATAATATTATTGAGAAAATTGCTCTTGGGAAATTAAGTAAATTTTATAAAGAAAGCTCTTTGTTAAACCAGCAATTTATTAAAGACAATAAGAAAACCATCAGACAATATTTGCAGGAAAACGATAAAGAGTTAACAGTAACAGTTTTTAAAAGGTTTTCGTTAAAAGATTAATTTATGAATGAAGAAGTTCAGCTATACCTTGAAGATGCTAAAGAAAGAATGAACGATACAATTTCGCATCTTGCAAATGAACTGGCAAAAATTAGAGCCGGTAAAGCAAACCCCCAGATGCTTGAGGGAATATTTGTTGATTATTATGGTACTAATACTCCCTTAAATCGGATTTCTAATATAAATACACCTGATGCCCGGACAATTGTAGTTCAGCCGTGGGAAAAAACTATGATTGAGCAGGTTGAAAAGGCAATTATGAAAGCTGATTTAGGGCTGCACCCTGTTAGTGATGGAAATATTATTAGAGTTAACGTTCCGCCTTTAACCGAAGAAAGAAGGAAAGAATTGGTTAAACAGGTAAAATCTGAAGGTGAAAATGATAAAATTAGTATAAGAAATATTCGTAGAGATACTAATGAAGAGTTAAAAAAAATGAAAAAAGAAGGACTATCCGAAGATTTAGCTAAAGATGCTGAAGAAAAAGTTCAAAAAGCAACAGATTCGTTCATTAAAAAAATTGACGACTTATTAGAGACCAAAGAACAGGATATAATGACTATCTAATGTTTGTTCATAAAGTTAAGTTCATACTATAAAGCTCCAAGTCCCAAATTCCAAGCTCCAAGCACCCAGTGCCTATTCTTTGAATTTGGGGCTTGAGATTTGGGTCTTGGGACTTACATTGGGGCTTGGGATTTTGTAAAATTAAATATATTCCTGATAATGATAGTGAAAATTACTTATATTTAAAACCTACCTCTGCAATAAGGATATAAATCCAGAACACAATCACTTGTATAATATTCTTTTGTTTCAATATTCATTAATGATAATACACCCGACCAGCCTGCACCTGTATCCATCATCCAGACTTCACAAGATTTAACCGGTTGCTTTATATTATATTTATGAGTTGGTGTATGACCAATATAAATTTCATCAAAATCTGTTAATTTTGCATCTAATAAGTTGAGATTTTTGAACTTCATAACAGTTTCAAATAAGCTTCTATCCCAAATAAAGATGTTTTTATCCTGATCTTTTATATCTTGATTATATAAAAAACCCGCATGTACAAATAATCTGTTTTTATCAATATAGTATAGGTGAGCAGTTTTTAAAAGATTGACATGATTCTCAGGCATCCCGTCAGGATAACTATCAATAGTTGACCGGGCACCCTGTTTAATCCAATCTTTTTCCTTCACCCCGGTTTCTGCCCAGCTTAATGTCCAATCATCATGATTACCTATTATGTAAATAAGATTCTTAATTTTAAGCAATTCATCAAAGCAATAATTAGTTTCGGGCCAACCATCGCAAACATCCCCTAAGCAAATTAGTGTATCAAGCTGATAATTAAATTCTGCTTTTCCCAGGCACTGGATTAAAGCTCTATAAGCACCATGTATATCGCCAATGACAAATGTTTTTGAACTTTTCACTGTTGAAATTATTTTTTTTACCACTAATTAGAGTCTGTCTTTAAAGTCAAAGATTTTCAAAAATGAAAGCCCCAAGCTCCAAATCTCAAGCCCCAAGTCCCAAAAAAAAATGCCATTATTCATTGTCTATTGCTCATTTGTAGTTTGTTGTGTTTTTTCTTTTTTTCTTGGAATTTGAGATTTGGGACTTGGAATTTGGGA
>SDBV01002393.1_pt1 | contig 28014 bp, 21 predicted proteins | sample 2277081 | NCBI WGS metagenome assembly SDBV01 (sample SAMN10402039, study PRJNA504765) | marine sediment metagenome | isolation source: marine sediment core GS10_PC15, 223 cmbsf | place: Arctic Ocean: Southern Knipovich Ridge | collected 2010 | reverse complement strand
GTTAGAGACAGGAAATGCTTTGCGTTTCCGTATCTTGTTTTATTTAATAAATTTATATCAACCATTTTGTTAAATTCAATTTTATACTGTTCTCACAAGGTTTTGGTCTCTAACGGGATTCATAATTACTATAATGTGGTTCTAATTCGCGCCCTTCATAAGGAGTGTCATTTGCGCCGATGCCTGTTTGATTGATTCATCAACAGATTGCTGTCCGGACGTTACGCGCGAAATCATTTCAGAGAACAGGCGGGAGATTTCCGCGTTGTCTGCCTGGTGCCATGAGCGTGCAATGAGCGCTTGTTTTGCAAACACCTCAAATCCGGCCGTATTGATATATTCTCCAATAAGCGTGCGGAGCGCCGGCAGGCGATTTGTTTCCACCGCGTATGTGCGTGCGTTTTGCTGGTTTGTTGTAAGCGCGGAAATAAGGTGCCATGCCCAATCGGCGCTCTTGCTTTGGTTTGATACGGTAAGGCCGTAATAGCGCGCGTATGCAACCGATTCATTTGGTGAAATTTGCGGAACGGGGGCGACCTCCAGCTGGATGAAGGGATTTTTTGCGCGGATGAGTTTTTCCGCTTCGTGATAATCAAAAATTATCGCTACCGCGCCGCTCGCGATACTGTCTACGGAAGTTTTCTGTTCGTCGTCCCATGAATACACGGCGGAGTCGGGGTTTGCAAATTGCGTATAAAATGTGAGCGCCCGTACTCCATTTGGTTCGTTAAATGCCGCGCCGGTGCGCGCATCGTCAACGATGGGTGTGCCGTATTGGAGCATGATGAGCGACAAAAGATCGGCAGCATTTGGAATTGTTGCCACAGATCCACCGATAGCCGCCGCCGCGCTCGCGATACCTCCATCCGCTTTCTTTTTGAGAAGCAACGGAATATTTTTTTGAAGTTCTGTCCATGTTGTCGGCGGCGCGATAATTGCATTGCGGTCAAGAATATCGCGGTTGTAGAGCGTCGCGATGGTGTCAATATAGAGCGGGAGCGCGTAGATAACGCGGTCGGGCGCAAAATCCTGTCGGACAACCATTGGGTATGTGTTTTGGAAATCAGAGAACGCGAACTGCGTCTCGGTCAGGGGGGCTATCTTATTGAAGTGCTTTGGAATCCATGTATTGTGAACCGCGAATATATCAGGCCCCGTTCCTGCGGCAAGCGCATCCAATAGCGCGCGTTCGTAGGCGCGTTCGTCAAACTGGCGATACGAAATCGCAACATTCTCGTACTGCTCGCGATACGCGGAGATAAATTCCGCATAGGCGCTTGGCGGGTCAACGCCCCATACCATCAAAGAGACGGGAGTCTGCCGTGCTGTTTTTGTGACAGTAAGGCCTGGAATAAGCCCGAAGAAAAGAAGTCCGAAAAAGAGGACGACAACCGAGGTGACGCTGATGATAATTATCTGTGGACGGGAAAAGCGGTGCATAGGTGTAATGCGGCGAGAAGTATATTTAGTGTATAGCTTTTAAAAGGGAAAATAAACTTTTTGTCCCGTTAGAGACAGGTCGCCCTGGGCGACCGTGCCTAATTAATTATTTGAATAGTTTATTCATATACTTTTGACCTTTTCCCATTTCTCTCAAAACATAAGGTTTTGGTCTTTAACGGGATTTGTCCGCTCACTCAATGAATTTATAAGATAATAACTCCCGTCAGCTTGTCTCCCGCGCGGAGGGACATGATTTTCACTCCCTGCGCAGATCGTGCCGTTGTGCGGACGCTCTTGATATCCGTCCGGATAATCTGCCCTTTCGCTGAAATTGCGAGAATCTCCTCCTCTTCCGTGATAATATTTGCCGCGATGATTGAGCCGGTCTTCGTGGTGATTTTTGCGGTAATAAGTCCCGACCCGCCGCGCACCTGCGTTTTGTATTGAGAGAGCGATGTCTGCTTTGCAAACCCCCTTTCCATAACAACCATAATTTTACGCTTGTCTGCCGCGCGCCCTCCGCCCTTGATTACGCTCATGGAGGAGACTGTATCTCCCCGCTTGAGTCGGATGCCGGTAACGCCGCCGGCGGTACGGCCCATAGCGCGCACATTCCCCTCCTTAAATCGGATCGCTTGCCCCTGCGCGGTCGTGAGAATGATTTCATCTTTGCCGGACGAGCGACTCACCCAACCGAGCTGGTCAGCGCCGTTCAGCGTTATCGCGATGATTCCACTCCGTCGGACATTTGAAAATCCGGAGAGCGGCGTCTTTTTTACAACGCCATTTTTAGTCGCCATAAAGAGGCGATTGTCGCCGTTCTCTTCCGCGTCGGGATAGGCAACAAGCGCGTTGACACGCTCCTCCTGCGGCACCTCAATAAAATTGTACATCGCCTTCCCTTTTGATGTCCGCGTTCCCTGCGGAATTTCATACACCTTCGTCTGATACACCTTCCCCTTGTCGGTGAAGAAGAGAATGTTGTCGTGCGTGCGCGCGGAGAGGACGTGTTCAATAAAGTCTTCTTCGCCGAGAATAGAGCCGATAAGCCCCTTTCCCCCACGGTGTTGTGTCTTGAATGTGTCCGGCGAGATGCGCTTAATATACCCGCCGCGGGAGAGCGTAATAATCACCTCCTCCTGCGTGATAAGATCTTCTTCGCGAAATTCTTTTAAGCTATGGGCAACGACACGTGTTCGGCGCGCATCGCCATATCGCTTTTTGATGTCCGCAAATTCGTCTTTGATAATCTTTAAAATCTTTGCCGTCCCCTTCAAAATGCTCTCCAACTCCGCGATGAGCAGTTTCTTCTCCGCGAGCTCGTCAATAATTTTTTGATGTTCAAGCGCGGCGAGTGTCTGGAGACGCATCTCAAGAATTGCCGTTGCTTGCGCGTCGCTAAAGGCAAATTTTTTTATCAGCTGTGTGTGCGCATCATCTCTGTTTTTTGATTTCTTTATTGTTGCGATGACGCGGTCAATATCAGAGAGCGCCTTTGCGAGTCCTTCAAGAATGTGCGCTCGCTCGCGCGCCTTGCGCAGATCAAATTCCGTTCGTCTGCGCACCACCTCTTTGCGATGGGCGATATGCGCCTCCAGAACATCTTTAACAGACATCGTCTCCGGCTGAATGCCGCCCTCAAGCGCAATCATATTCATATGAAAATCTTTCTGGATGTCGGTATATTTATAAAGACGGTTAAGAACTTTTTGAGGAACCGCATCATTTTTTAGCTCAATAACGATGCGCATGCCATCCTTGTCGGATTCATCGCGAATATCTCTGATGCCGTCAATCTTCTTATCGGTGACAAGCTGGGCGATTTTGACAATGAGGCCCGCCTTGTTCACCTGATACGGAATTTCAGTAATGATGATATCTTGTTGCTCCTTTCCTTTTTTCCGCTCCACGACCTCGGCGACGCCGCGTGTTGTAATGCCGCCGCGTCCGGTTGTATATGCCTCAAGAATTGCTTTTTTGTCATAAATAATTCCGCCCGTAGGGAAGTCGGGACCCTTGATATGGCGCATGATATCCTCAATTGAGGCGTCGGGGTTGGCAATAAGTTCAGTGGTGGCGTCAAGAATTTCTGTAAGATTGTGCGGTGGAATATTTGTCGCCATACCAACGGCGATACCAACAGTTCCGTTCATCAGGAGATTTGGAAGTTTTGCGGGGAGGACGACGGGCTCCTGTTTCGTTGAATCATAATTCGGTTGCCACCGAGTCGTCTCCTTCTCAATATCAATCAGCATCTCTTCGGCAATTTTTGAAAGCCGGCACTCCGTGTACCGCATTGCCGCTGCACCGTCCCCGTCCAAACTACCAAAATTCCCCTGCCCCGTAACAAGGGGATAGCGGAGGTTGAAGTCTTGTGCAAGACGAACGAGTGCGTCATATACCGCAGTGTCGCTGTGCGGATGGTATGAGCCCAGAACAGTTCCAACGACCTGTGCCGACTTGCGGAGCTTTGCGCTTGCGGTAAGGCCGCTGTTCCACATCGCCCATAAAATCCGGCGATGGACGGGCTTTAAGCCGTCCCGAACATCGGGGAGCGCGCGAGAGACGATGACGGACATCGCATAATCAAGATACGACTCCTGTAGTTCGCTGGTAATGCTTTGCCTCTGGATATGTTCGTTCTTCTCGGGTTCTGTTTGCTTCGGTGCCATATGATTTATACATGATATGAGAGAAAATAAGCATCACGTGATGCTTATTTTCTCTCAAGTAGGACATTATTGTTCCTCCTCATTATAAAAGTTCTCTGCCGTTTTCGCAAGGCGAATATTCATTATTGTCTGAGAAATTCTTTGTACTCTCTCGTCTTACGGAATTCTCGAAACTCTTCCATTGTGTTAAACGGCCCAATGCTTCTACTGTGGCGAGCGTCCTCCAGTCCTTCGGCAATTGCCGCTTCCACAATGTCGTTTCGGTCAATAACTGTCTTTGGGAGGAATTGTGTCAAGGGGTGTTTCGGGCAGTGCTACAAGGTAGTTTATGCCAATTTCTTTATTTAAGAAGCACGAACTTATAGTTTTATGCACCTATAACCTATATGTGTATACATATATAGGTACTCCGGTGCGGCTAAAATTTTCGGTCGTCATCAATTGAGATTGTCTTACCCTCCTGGATGAGCGCCGCACCTCGGCTATATACGATGCGCGCCCCTCGCGCGGTCGTCTCGGCAATCAGTATCACGCCGCCGCGCGCGCGCTCCCACATTGTTACCCTCCTCTCATTTTCGGTGCGTACCGCCTGAAACGAAAGCGAAAAATAGCCGACCCAGAGAACGATGACGCACACAACAGCAACGCCGCTTCCCCATATGATGAGCCGCTTCTTCTGCTCTTCATCAAGTTCGCGAAGCCGTTCAACAATATCATAGAATTTTCCAAGCATAGAGGGAGTTGATTATCACCGCAGGAGTGCCGAGCTTCTGTGTCGCCTGCTACGCGAGGACGATAAGTTTCGGTCCGGTTACCGGCACATCTTTGTGTTTAATAACAAGTTTATCCACCTGTTCCGCCTTCTGTCCGATCTCTTTTTGAACCGGCTTCCAGTCGGAAACGCCGGAGAAGACGACAATTTTTGGCTGAAGACGCTTGATGACGCTTACAGACGGGGAGGGGAGGATGAGAATATCAAGACTCGTGAGATGCTCTACGGCGTCGCTGTCAGTTGGCAGTTCCGGAAGGTCATCCAATACGCCGATGTGAAATTGTTCAAATTCAATAGCATATACCGTGCGAAGGGTTGCGTTGTCGGCGTGACCGCTATTGTATCCGGTAACCGTAATGCCTTGGATTTCATACTCTCCCCCGCCGGTAATACTATTTTTTTCCGAAGACAACAGATTATCAGCCGGCACGGTCGTTTGTATAGTGATGTCCGCCTTTGCTCGGTCGTTATGCGGATTAACAAGTATTGCAAGCGAGCCGCTCTGAATCTTGAATGAGTTTTTTCCAGCGTGAGTAATAATCATATAGTGAAGCGATTGTATTCTCCATTCTATCTCTTCGTCAGCGTTTTTTCAATGTATCAGGTGGCGGGAATAAGATGCGGAAACGGTTGGTTTGACTCCGCTCTCCATCATCTATATAATCCATCCGATATGACAGCAATAGTTGTTAATCTTATCAAAGATGAATCTGCCGCTCTCACGCTTCTTCGCGAAGGGGAGCTTATTGAAGCGGAGTATCTCTCCCGCACTCCCCGCGCGGCATACTTCAACATACCGGGAGTCGGAGCTGGCATAGTCTACGGCGTTGAGTTAAGCCGCGCGAAAGACCTTATTAAAGAACTTGCTCCCGGCGTCCGCATACATGCAAAGGTGTCTGTAATTGATGGCGAAAACGGATGCATTGAGCTCTCGCTTGCGGAGGCGGACAAGCAGAAGACATGGCAGTCAATAAAAGAGCTAAAGGAGGCGAATGAGACGATAACGACAAAGATAGTGAGCGCGAATTCGGGGGGGCTTGTTACTGAAATCAACGGCATAAAGGCGTTCCTTCCCGTCTCACAGCTCTCCAATGAGCACTATCCACGCGTTGAAGAGAGCACAAGGGAGAAGATTTTTGATGAGCTGAAAAAGTTTATCGGCGAGGAGCTTTCGGTGAGAATTCTTGATTTCAATCCACGGACAACAAAGCTCATAATCTCCGAACGGGAAATCACTGATGAAAATGTGAAAGAACTCCTTGCAAAATATAGCGCGGGAGATGTCGTTGATGGGATTGTATCGGGCGTTGCGGACTTCGGCGCATTTATTAAGTTTGCTGATAACCCTGCAATTGAGGGACTCGTTCATATTTCAGAGCTTGACCATCGGCTCATTGAACATCCAAAGGAGGTTGTGAAGGTGAACGACATGGTAAAAGCGGTAATCACAGAGATCAAAGACGGCCGCGTCTCCCTCTCGCTCAAGGCGCTCAAGCCCGATCCATGGGCGCGTGTGAGCGAAATGTATACAGAGGGGAAGGAGATTGAAGGAACAATATATAAGCTCAACCCGTTTGGCGCGTTTATTAATCTGGACAAAGATATTCAGGGACTGATTCATATATCGGAATTTGGGGGCACGGAAGAGATGAAGGCGGCATTGCCGCTCGGAGAAAAAAAGTCATTCATCATTGATTCAATAAAGCCCGAAGAGAAGCGGCTCCTTCTTAAGTTGAAAAAATAATACAAGTACGGGAAAATTTCCACACCCGATGTCTTTGTGTGGTGTGGGATTTCATCAACGGCTCATCGCCGTTGAGCCGTTGGGCAACTCTCTGTCGGTTTGAATCCTGTTAGAGACCAAATCTATGGATGTCCGACGTCCATAGTCCATAGATGGAATTGAGTTTAACAAGATGGTGGATGAAAATTGAAAAATCTTTATATTGCGATACTATAGTGAAGTATGAAAAAAATAAATCCGAAAATTGATGTAGTAAAAAACATTCTCTGGGCTGTTCTTGTCTTGTTCGCCACTGCGCTTGTCTTCTCCCTGTTGTTCCGGCCAACGGATCAGCCGCTTGAGCTCTCCATCAGCCAGCTTGCGGAAAAGATTACAAACAACGAGGTTTCTAAAATTCTTGTCAACGGGAATAATCTTGAGATAACGCTTGCGGATGGAGCGAGTGCGATTTCAAAAAAAGAGGTTGAGGTTGGCTTGAGCGAAACGCTGAAAAATTACGGCGTTACATCAGAGATGTTCGCCCGCACGGCGATTGAAATACAGGATGAGTCGGGGTTTAAGTTCTGGGCGAGCATTCTTATCCCCACCCTCCTGCCACTCCTCATAATCATCGGGATTTTCTGGTTTATGTTTCGCCAGGCGCGTGGTGGGATGAATCAGGCGTTTACATTCGGGAAGGCGAACCTGCGCCTTTCGCGCTCAATGAAAGACAAGATTACATTCAACGATGTCGCGGGGCTGAAGGAGTCAAAGGAGGAGCTGATGGAGATTGTTGGATTTTTGAAGAATCCTAAAAAGTTTCTTGAGATTGGCGCGACAATCCCACGCGGGGTATTGCTTATGGGTGCGCCCGGCACGGGAAAAACGCTCTTGGCAAGAGCAGTCGCGGGCGAGGCTGGCGTCCCCTTCTTCCATATCTCGGCATCAGAGTTTGTTGAAATGTTTGTAGGTGTCGGCGCTTCGCGTACACGGGATGCATTTGCAACGGCAAAGCGCGCCGCGCCATCCATTCTTTTTATTGATGAAATTGATGCGATCGGCCGCGAACGCGGCGCGGGGCTCGGCGGCGGACATGATGAGCGCGAGCAGACATTGAATCAAATACTTGTTGAGATGGATGGGTTTGATAGAGACACGCAAGTTATTGTCCTCGCGGCGACAAATCGCCCAGATGTTCTTGATTCCGCCCTTCTTCGTCCCGGACGATTTGACCGTCGTGTATATCTTGACTTGCCCGACATAAATGAGCGGGAGGAAATTCTCGTTATTCATTTTCGCGAAAAGAAAAAAGGAGACGACATTGACCTGAAGACGGTTGCGATTAGAACGCCGGGATTCTCCGGAGCCGACTTAGCGAACCTAATAAACGAAGCGGCGATTCTTTCAGCGAAGCGTGACAAGAAGCAAGTGTTCCAACAGGAGCTTCTGGACTCAATTGAAAAGGTTATGCTCGGTCCAGAGCGCCGCGGACGTGCGATTTCTCTCCAAGAGAAAAAGACGATTGCCTACCACGAGGCGGGACATGCGCTAATTGCGGCAAGTCTGAAAGACTCTGACCCAGTGCATAAAATTTCTATTGTGAGTCGAGGGCATGTGGGTGGATATACATTGAAGCTTCCAATGGAGGAGAGCCGCCTACGAACAAAAAAGCAGTTTCTCATTGACCTTGCCGTCTTGCTCGGCGGATATGTATCTGAAAAAATGACATTCGGCGATATCACGACCGGTGCCTCCGACGACCTCAAGAAAGCATCGGAACTATCGCGCCTGCTTGTTACAAAGTATGGCATGAGTGATGCGTTCGGCCCGACCGTATTCGGTAACGGCGACGAGGCGGTGTTTCTTGGCAGAGAGCTTTCCACCGGCAAGCGCTACTCCGAAACGGTTGGGGCAAAAATTGACGCGGAGGTGAAGCTAATTATTGACAAGGCGCATGAGCTTGCGCAAAAGATTTTGAAGACGAGAAAAACAACGCTTGCGCGTATCGCGAATACACTGCTGGAGAAAGAGGTGCTGGAAAAAGATGATTTTGAAAAATTGCTCAGCGGCTCAAAATTCAAACTTCTTGCCGCTTTGTAAGGCAAGAAGATTTAATCGCTGATTCGCAGATTGTTTCTGAACCAAGAACTTGCTATACCATAATAGCAAGTTCTTGATTTTAGTATGGCAAAATTTAAAGAGAAAGAAAAAGCAATACAATTACGAAAGGCGGGAAAAAGTTACAGCGAAATCAAGGTGATAATTGGAGTTAGTAAGGGAACATTGAGTGCATGGTTAACTGACTACCCCCTTTCTCAAGAACAGATTCGCGCTCTTCGAGACTGGAATCCTCGGCGAATAGAACATTATCGGGAAACTCGTCGCAGAAAGAGAGAGGCGTTGCTTCACAAAATATATGATGAGGAAAAAATAAAAATACTACCACGCTTAAAACGTGATTTGTTTCTCGCGGGCCTTTTTCTTTATTGGGGAGAGGGCGGAAAAACAAAGCCGGCGGGATTGACTCTATCCAACAATAACCCCGCTGTCATAAAAGCATTTATTTGTTGGTTGCAGGATGTATGGGAGATAGAAAAAAGTCAATTAAAAATAAAATTGCATCTATATCAAGACATGAATATTGAAAACGAGATTTTATTTTGGTCTGAAGCTCTTGGGATTTCCTACATTCAATTCAATAAACCATACATCAAGGAAAGTAACTCTCGCTCAATCACTTATACTCGTGGCTTTGGGCATGGAACTTGCAATGTGATATTAGCGAATGCTATGGTTGCGAAAAGAGTTTTAATGGGACTTAAAGTAATAGAAGATTACTTTAATGATGGGCCAGTAGCTTAGCGGTTAAAGCACCGCCCTTATAAGACGGTGATCGATGGTTCGAATCCATCCTGGCCTACCTCAAAATTTTCGGCGGCGGTTCTAGGGGCGAGTCCTAGCAGGCGCACAGTTGGACGGTTAGCTCAGTTGGTAGAGCGTTCGGTTTACATCCGAAGGGTCGCAGGTTCGAGTCCTGCACCGTCCACTTGATAGAGCAAAACTTGGGGGAATCCCCCAAGTTTCTGTTTTGACAGACAGGACGAGAACCGAAGGCTCACATTTCTTCCAAATCTATGATTTGATTAAGAAATGTAGAGTTCCGACCGGAGGGAGGGGCGAGTCCTGCACCGTCCACTTGATAAAATAATTGAACCCAATATGCTATGCTTTACAGCATAGTAGTAACGGGTTCTTTTTTCTATGAAATCAAGAGAGAGATTATCGGCTCGAAAGTTAAGAAGTAAGGGGCTTTCCATAAATGAGATAGTGCAGAAAACTGGATTTACAAAAAGTTCAGTTAGCTTATGGGTTAGAGATATTGTTTTGACGGCGGCTCAAAAAAAGAGACTATCAGAAAAAGGTCGCCGACTTGAGGATATAGAAAAACGCAGAAACACAAGACTAACCAATGAAAGGCTGAAAAGACAAATCGTCATAGATGCTGCGAAAAAACAAATTAACGGTATCTCAATGAGAGAATTGTGGCTTATTGGCGTTATGCTCTATTGGGCAGAGGGAGGCAAAACACAGAGATTGGTGCGATTCTCTAATGGCGATCCGGAGATGATAAAAATAATGATAGAATTTTTTAAGAAAGTTTGTGATGTTCCAGAAGAAAAAATTAAAGGATATATACATATCCATCCACACTTAGATCATCGCAAGGCAGAGCAATATTGGTCTTCTGTCTCCGGCATACCACTTACTAGGTTTTATAAAACATACAGAAAGCCAAACAAGGCTAGCAAATATCATGTGGGTAAAGATTCTTTACCACATGGAACCCTTGATCTCTATATCTGCAATACAGAACTATTTTTGAAGATTTGCGGATGGGCTCAGGCGATTTTCGGTTCTGCGGTCAGCAATCCCCTCAGCGCCCACCAAGGTTGATACTATGCATTCTCTTTGATACTATCGGAATGCGTTAGTACATATTTCAGCATCGTACCTTAATAAGGAGAGTCGCATGGCAAATAATCTTTCCACGGTACTCGCAGGCATTCGGCTTGAACATCCGCTCATGAATGCGGCAGGAACGTGCAAGCACATTAAAGAAGTTGAGCGCCTCGCTCGCTCTGCTGTCGCGGCAATCATGGTCGGTTCATTTACGCTGAAGTCGCGTGAAGAAAATAGCGGAACAACGTATTGGTCCGGGCCCATCTCCTCGCTCAATTCTCTCGGACTGCCAAATAATGGCGCTCAATACTATCGGAAGCATCTTCCAGTGATGGTCGCGATCGCTCATGAGGCAAAAAAACCGCTCTTCGCGAGCGCTGCTGGATTCTTTCCCGAAGAATATACCGAGCTCGCGGCGATCGCCTTTGCGGCTGGCGTTGACGGCGTTGAACTCAATTTGGGTTGCCCAAATGTCTGGCAGGACGATGAGCAGAAGCGCATCGCCTGCTTTGATCCCCTACTGGTGGCAGAAATTTTGAAGTGCGTAGAGGAGCGTGTCGGAAAAGATGCGCGGATATTTGTAAAAATATCTCCGTTTTCAGATCCGATTGCGCTTGCGGAAGTTGCATGCGCTATCTCCGAGTGGGATGTTGTGAAGGCCGTAACGGCAGTCAACACGTTTCCAAATGCGTTTGCATTTAGTGCAAACGGAAAGCCGCAGATCACACCGGCAAACGGGCTCGCCGGACTTGCAGGCCCGGCGTTGAAACCCATTGGCCTTGGTCAAGTGAGGCAGCTGCGCGCTCTCCTGCCGGAGAGAATTCAAGTCATCGGAGTGGGCGGCATCAGCACCGGCGGGGATATTCAAGAATATCTTGACGCGGGAGCTACTGCGGTACAAGTAGCAACCGCATTCGTCAATCGCCATGAGCAGGTGTTCAGTTCTCTTCTTATGGAACTCATTGGTTAGATGTTGATATATTATTTTTTGAGGGCGACATATGCCCTCATTTTTTATACTTTCATTCGGCAATTTGATACTTCGGCAATTGCCGGATGAACTGCCGAACTATTGATTGCCGATTGCCGAATGAAATTCTGCCGAACTAATGCCGTAAAACATTGACAAAAAGTGTAAAACAATGTGGAACATTTTTAAAACCGGGTTGTGCGATGAAATGGTACCCCCCAGCATTCATCGCACAACCCGGTTGTGCGATGAATGCTGGGGGTGTCGCAAAATATGGCCAAAAATGGCAAAAAACTGTGGATAACATGTGAGGACATTTCACACGTGTTACCAAAATATGGTAAACGATGTGAGGACATTTCACACGTGTTACCAAAATATTAAAAATTTAGGATATAATTATCTTACAGAACGATGACTGATCATATTTCAATCGGCAAAATAGGCGAAGATATCGCTTGCCGATTTCTCAAAGAAAAAAAGCATAAAATTCTCAAGCGGAATGTTGCCACAAAGTTCGGAGAGCTTGATATCATTTCTCGCGCTCCGGACAAGACCCTCGTCTTTGTGGAGGCGAAGACACTCCGCCAGTTGGCGGAGCGGAGCAAAGGAGCGTTAATGCCGGAAGACAATCTCACATATAGCAAGTTGAAAAAGACAAGGCGCATTGCCGAGTGGTATGCAAATCAGCCGTCCTATTGGCAGAAAAAAGACAACGCATCTATAGATGATGCACATGGCTATAGGATAGATCTCGTTGCCATATTATTACCATCAGAAATGTTTCAAATTTCTCCAACAACCATCACTGCAGAGCTATTGACAAATATATATAAAGATTGTGTTATAAATCACTACGAAAATGTTGCGTAGAGAGAAATGTAAACACTTGCATCATTAAAAATGATAATATACCTTGTATCACTAAAATATGATATTCAATTTTTTTAAAAAAGTAATCTTTGCGATCCTTGCGATTAATAAATCTTCTTCCAGTATTGCGGACTTAATTGAATTTCAGGTAAAAAAAGAATTGCTTCGCGAAATAATACGAAGAAGTGCTCTTGTGATAGGAGGAGAAGAAAAAATTGTTTCTTCTCGGGGAGTGGAGGCGAGCTGGATTTTTGATTTGCGAAGTATTTTTTTGAAATCAGACTCTCTTTCGTTGATCGCGGATATATTTTGGCATAAGTTTGAAAAAGAATACCCTTTTCAAATAGGCGGGCAAGAGGTAGCCGCCATCCCCCTGATTACTGCGATTATAATGAAGGGGCACCAACTGAAGAAGCCAGTTAATGGTTTCATTATAAGAAAGGAAAGAAAACATATCGGCAGACAGAGAATAATAGAGGGAGAGGTTAGCGAACATAAAATTATTTTAGTTGACGATTTGATAAATAGTGGAGAGACGATTGTGCGTCAGCTTAACGTTCTTCAAGATGTTGGCAGAGATGTTTCTACAATATTTACGATAGTGAATTTCAGGAGGCCCAATGATTATGAGTTTATTTCTAAAAAAGAAATTAAATTACACTCTCTATTTTCTCTATCGGATTTCGGACTTTCCTTAAATAAAAAAGACAACACCCCACCAAGCAGAGACTTTGAGGTTTTATGGCAATTTCAGAGTCCTCATCCGAATTATTTTCATGTTGTACCTAAGTCTGCACCCGCGATAGACAAAGAAAGAGTTTATTTCGGAAGCGATAGCGGCACGTTTTGGGCGCTTAATCAAAGCGACGGCTCACTCGTATGGAAATTTAAAATAAATGGAGATGCCACGAGAAAGGGCATTTTATCCTCTCCGGCACTATATAAAGATACCGTATATTTTGGCGCGTACGATGGCAATGTATATGCGCTTGATGCGGCGACAGGAGAGATGAAGTGGAAATTTGACGAAGCGGACTGGGTCGGGTCGTCGCCGGAAATTGCTCCAGAACTCAGCCTCCTTTTTATTGGTTTGGAATTCGGGCTGATGGGGAAGCGGGGTGCTATTGTCGCCCTGAATTTAGAGACGGGCGAGAAGGTTTGGGAGCGCACCATGAAAGAATATGTGCACTGTTCCCCCGCATATCTGCCGTCAAAGAAGGTTGTCGCGATAGGGGGAAATGATTGTTATGCATACCTCTTTCGCGCGGAAGACGGAAAGCTTCTTTGGAAATACAAGACAGATGGAGAAATAAAATCTTCACTCGCCTTTAATTCAAATGGATCGGCTGTTTTATTCGGTTCGTTTGATGGGTATCTTTATGAAATCAACATTAAGACGGGGAAGATGGTGAGGAAATTTAAAACAGGAGACAAGATATATTCTACGCCCGTGACATATGGCAATAGTGTTATTTTCGCTTCATTGGACAAACATCTATATAGCTTGAATTTTAAGAGCGGCTCGTTGGATTGGATTCTTTATTGCGGAGGAAAGATTTTTTCCTCGCCAGTTGTTATTGGTAGCAGTGTGTATATTGGGTCAAATAATGGAAAATTATATGAGGTTAACGCCAGAACTGGAAGGGTGATAAGATATTTCCAGGCGACAGAACGAATTACGGGAAAAATATCATACAATGAGCATACAGGAAGATGTTTTGTTCCAACATATGCGAATCAATTATACTGCTTAGACTCATGGAGTACGAGAAATAGCCATCTGTAATTTTACGAGAATATTCTCTCAACATTCTTTATGTATGAATGGGTTGCGTAGAGAGAAATATGAACACTTTATATTGCCTTTAAAAATATCGAGATACGTTTTAGAAACACATGGAAACACCAATAGAATACCTTGAAAAACCTGCAACGGCTGACGAGAGGCAAGTCGCGTTGTTGTTAGAAAATATGATAAAAGCAATCAGTGGTCGAGATTTTAATCTTCTTGCGTCGCTTTTTTCAGTTGATGCGTCAATCATCATGTTCGCTGATGACAAAAGGGCATTAAGTAAGAAAGAGTATATGAAGGAGGTGCTGAAGAATATTGAGAAAGTCAGATTCATTTGTTACAAAAATGTTTTCATTAGAGTAACAAGCAATTACGATGCTACCGCTATTTGTTTAAAAGACCTAACCTCTCCTGGGGACCTTTCTGTGGAAAATAAAATATCGGAGCGGGTCTTTAGGTTTTGTAAAAAAAATGGAAGATGGTATATCGTCGAGGCAACTTATTCTAAATAAAGACACTTGTCTATTTTATGGCAAGAACATAGATTGGATAAAATTCTGATTCGGGATATTCTCCATTATTCCATACATCAATTATTGAAAAATTCTGAGAAAGCAAAGATTCTACCTCTTCTTTTGTTTGTGATGCTAGCGGGTCGCGCGAAAGCGGATAGATGCGTTTTGCTAGAAATTCATAAAGAAATAACTGGTATGAAAACGATACGTTTCCAGAGGATAAATAATGTTCTACGTTACCTGTGATACTTCGCGAATCCATTTTTTGATTCTTTGCGCTCTTATCAATCAACCGTGAAAGGAGCACATTCATAACATCATATTTTTCTATTTCATACAGAAGCCGCCTCGTTTCATCTAAAATTTTCTCATATGTAGAATAATAATTTTTTGGATTTATTGTATGAATTCGTGTGATAATTTTTGTATGCGGTGTCGCTATTTTTGAAATTTTTGATAACAATTTTTTCTGCTTGTGTCCCGGATTTATGTTGTGTAAGAATAGGTCGCTGACAATGATGTCAAAAGTATTTTCTGGAAGGGGGGTGGTAAGCCAGCAACCTCGTATCCATATTTCATTTTGTTTATTTGCATGTTTTGTGTAGCGAAGCATTTCTATCAGCATTTCAAGTGATATATCAATAAGGAAGGGGCGGAGACCAAGTTCTGCGGCGATATCGCGCAGCTCCGGTGATGCGCCTAAAATCAAAAGGTTCGTTTCAGAAGAGACCGCAGTGCCAATAAATTTGCGGTACGTTTCTATTTCCTTTGGTACGGGTCGATAAATAGACGAGTACGTTGACCATTTTTTCCAAAGTGGGGCAGTGTACTCGTCTGAATAAAAGAAACGATGTGCTATGGCGGAGAGGCGCGCTAATCTTTCTATAGTAGTCATCATATTGTATTGTATATACATTATCTCTCATGGGGTTCAATTTTAATAGCAAGGTAGTTTTAATAACTGGTTCAACGCGTGGTATTGGTATGGTAACCGCAGAGCTTTTTGCAAAACACGGCGCCACTATTATATTAAACGGCAGAACACGTGAAAATTTAGATAAAACCTTGTCTGAGTTTGTTGCAAAAGGATATTCTGTTCTAGGTGTTAGTGCCGATGTTGGCAACGAAGAGGAGGTCGCAAGTATGATTAATGAGGTGATGGAGCGCTTTGGGCGAATTGATGTTTTAATAAATAACGCCGCGGTTTTTGATGTAGGTTCACTTGAAGAGATATCGGGATCAGACTGGGATGAGATGTTACATACGAATTTAAAAGGAATATTCACAATGTGTAAAGCTGTCGCCCCAATTATGAAAACGCGGGGCAGCGGTAGCATTGTTAATATTGTTTCGCAGATTGCAGTGGTCGGGGCATTATTTTCTGATGTATCCTCTCATCACTATGCCGCTTCAAAGGGGGGCGTTATTTCTCTCACAAAGAGTCTTGCAAAAGAGCTGGGGAGGTTCAATGTTCGAGTTAACGGGGTAATGCCGGGTTTAATAGAAACCAATGCCACAAAGAATTTTATTAAAAAGATTGGGCAATATCCGAAGATATTAGAAGATATTGCCCTACAGCGCCTCGGTACGCCATCAGAGGTTGCCGATACCTGCCTTTTCTTGGCGTCAGATATGTCTTCTTACATTACGGGAGAAATTACTACAGTCAACGGAGGGTTGTTTTAATTTTATTTTCCTACCGCGACCGCATAAAAAACCACCTCGCTTATCCCATCAATATTAAGGGCTTGATGAATGCTTTTAGAATCAACTTCTCCAATAGCGCAACATTTCAAATCCATTGCCGCACAGGTTAAATAAATATTCTGACTAATGTGGCCCGCCTCCAGCAGGGCGAACTTATAAGCGAGATTACCGTATTTCGGCACCGTTCTGTATTCTATGAATGAAAACAATAAGATAATTGAAGCATCGGCTGCCCACGGATATGAAAATGCGGTTTTTAATTTCTCCGTATTCTCTTCCGGCAATTTTTCTAACGCATGCTCGAGAATATTATAGTGATGAATTCCATGGTTTTGTTCGTTAGCGCCCAGAAAAATTAACGGATATATCTCTAACGGATAGAGGGCGCCACCCGATGGATGCGCGCGCCTGCTCTTATCTAAATTATCGTTCGGTCGCATGAGGCCGCATGAATAGAAAAGTAGATTAGAAATTTCTTGGAGCGATAATTTTTGTGTAGTAGAAAAATCTCGCCTGGATGCGCGTCGCGTGATAACGTCCTCAAGAGAAGTGTTCATTGGATATGGTTTTGGGAGTGCGATTTGAGGATAATGTGGATATGATTTCCAATGTATGGTTTTCCATGATTTCGGCCACTTTGAAGAATCCGGGTCAATGGGCGGTCTGTCTTTGCTAAAAAAATCAAAAAGAGGATGTGATGACATAAATGAACTATGGGAATGGATGAGGTATTATGTTAATCTCTTCTTCTTTTTTGGGATAATCTAAATAGCCAAGTTTAACGGGAAGAGTATAGAGTCGCTCAACTCCAAGATATTTATATCGCTCATTTAAGTAGAGCGGATAAAAACCAGGAATAAGCGACATTACTACAGAGAGACCATATTTCTGGGCGAGTGGTGATGTTGCATCAATCAAATATACCTCTTTGTGCCCCGCTTTCTGAAGAAGATGTTTCAGCGACTCTAGTTTTTCTTTATAAGTTTGGGGCGGCAGGGATTTTTCTTGTGGAAGAGAAATCTTTTTTCCCCTAAGAAACCACTCTATTTTTTCAATTGTTTTTGGTTGTGCCCACCAGATACATCGGTGTTTTGCAGACTTAAACATTGGATAGGCTATGTTGGCGTGAAGAAAGTTCTCTTCGGTCATAAACGGCATAATAGATGATCTGCCTTTTATATTCTCAAGCAAGGCATGAAGAACAGCTTTTTCGGGATTTAAATCGGCAGAGGCGCCGATACATATTGCCGGGCTCTTTTGAGTTCTATCAATGGTTATCACAGAAAAAACAGGCAACTGTATGTCGGTAGTAATATTGAGAATAATTACCTCTATACTCATATGCCGATAATGGCGCAATATTTTTTGAATATGCTTATTTTCTACTTTAGTAGCATCAATCCGTGGCGGAACTATTTTATTAAGCCAGAAAATCATAAATGCATCGCGTTCAATATTCTCGCAGATTGCAGAATACGCCGCTCGCTCCCATGAATCACCTCCGCCAGCGCCGCTAGTGGTAGTATTGTGTATTTCTTGTTCTTTTTTATGATTGCTATATCTAATGTAGGCAAGCTGTGTAGGGACAAGGCATTTTTTCCCCGTCATAAGACACCGTGCGGCTATCCAGGAGAATGGCGTATCTTCATCAAAATAATGCCCTCTTTTCGTCTCTGGATTCTTAAGCTGTTTATCGGAAAAGCTTTTAAATTTCAGTGGATTGATCGCTCCTTTGTAGCGTAGACTGCGAAATGAACCATTGATTATATGATTGTGCTCCCACATACAAAGAGCGTGTCGCTCCAACGTTTCGGCAAGAGTTGCGGCTACGGCAGTATTTGAGTCGGGGCCACCACCGCCTAAGCTTCCACTTAGCACAATATGTTTGCCATCCGGTTTTGAAATTTGGTTGATTCTTGTAGAATAAAAAAGGATTGCCGGTGAGTTAGAAAGAAACATGCCGCGCGAGACAGAAGAAATAACATCTTGGTCTTTAAGATCTTGGATAATTTTTTTGAACCGTAGTTCAATCTTTAAAAAGTCCCATTGGTCTGCTTTCATAAAGAGCGGTGCGCCAATAAGATTTTCATACATTTTTAAAAGTGGCAAAATTATTGCCCGCAGGAGGCGAAAGGAGAGGCGTTCCTTGCCAAACCCTTGGTTAATGTCAACAAGATAATATGTTAGCCACTCCTTAAGCGGAACTGCTGATAAAATTTCTGGTTTGGGTGCTTCAAAATAATGAGAATAACTTATTTCAGGAGCAGGAGAGATTCTTTTCATTTTTATGCTATGTAATAATTAAATTTAAATCCTATGTTTTCAAGATATCTTTTTAACCTAAAAACTCATCTTCTGCTTGCGGGGCTGATGCGGGACAATGATTTTATGTCAGGCAAGGAGCTTGAGAAATTTGAAACAAGTTTTGCCTCGTATCTCGGTAGCCAGTGCGTTGTTGGTGTCGGCTCTGGCACGGATGCATTAATCTATGCACTAAAATCTCTTGGAATTGGTAACGGCGATGAGGTGATTGTTCCAGCGATAAGTTGCCCATCTACGGCCTTTGCGATCATTCGTGCTTGCGCCCGTCCTGTTTTTGTTGATATAGATTCTGCAACTTTTACTCTTGACCATCAACAGATTGAGCAGGCAATCACAGAAAGGACAAAAGCAATTATACCAGTTCACATATATAATTATATAGCAAAAATGGATAAAATTGCATTGATTGCCAAGAGGCACAACCTATTCATTATTGAGGATGCTGCTCAAGCAATCGGTACACGATATAAGGGAAGCCAAATCGGCACGTTTAGCGACATTGCGTGCATAAGCTTCTCGCCAATGAAAATCTTTAGCACATTTGGCAGTGGCGGTGCAATTGCTACAAATAACCAAGGTCTTTCCAGAAAGTTTTTAATGCTTAAAAAAAACAGCAAACAACAATATGGCGATTATTCCAACCAGCAAATAATCGGCGCCACAAGCCGTCTTGATAATTTTCATGCCGGCATCTTGAATTTAAAGCTTCCGTTCTTAGGCAATTTAATCATGAAACAACAGAGTAATTTTTATCTCTATGGTAGGTTGCTCAAGGGAGTCGGGGATTTGGTTCTACCGTACGAGGATAGCGGAAATATTCATAATGGATACTGTTATGCGATACGAACAAAAAAAAAGGAGTCGCTGTCCGCATTTTTAAAAAATGCTACAAGAGACAAAAGACATTTTCTTTTTAAGGGCTTTCCTGTGCTACCAACCATGAAGGCATTCTCGTCTTTTAAAAATACAAAGTCCGAATTTCCGGTAGCAGAGGCGGCTGCAAAAGAGATTCTAGTTCTGCCAACTCATTACACGATGAGACCTCAGCACATTTCATTGATTATTGACTTAATAAAAAAGTATTTTAAATAATGTGGATAAGTTGTCTTGCCTCATTATCATACTTGAGCGATACTTTTAAACATGGAAGCCACCTCTTTCTTTAAAAGGACTCTAAAGAGAATAGGTTTGTCGCTACATATTATCGTATTGATAATAGTGCTTTTGGTTGGGTGGGGGTTAGCATCTCTCTTTCGTCTCGTTAAGGGTGATGAATGGTTCAAAAAACAGAAGGCGGTGTTGGGCGTAGGCATTGATGTGGCTCGCGCAGACACTCCCCCACCCCCCTCCTACTCCACTCCTTTTTTAGCAATATGGAATGGTGAGAAATACGAGATAGAAAATGACTTCCTTATCGGCAAGCCCCGCAGTTATTTCTCTGATTTTACAGAGGGAAAACAAGAATTTGAAGCGCACAGAGTGTCTCCCGACTTATACAAAATTCAAAGCGATATAAAGCCGAAAAATGGAAAATTATCATTCCAAATCCAAGAGATAGAACCGGAAGAAAGCTTCATAAACGGATTTGAGCTTGTGCGCGTTACGCATCCGATTGGAAGCGAGGTTGTCGTAGATACGGAACACAGAAAATTCTCTGTTTTAAACAAGGAGTTAGCGAGAAAAAATCTTGTAAGACCGCTTTCGGTTGTTAATCAAAGCGGGGAAAATACCGTTGAACTTACAGACGAACGTCGTATGTGGAATAATCGGGGGCGCGAAGACGTGCTTCTTGTTAAGGATAAAGATTATATAGATTTGACATTCAAAAACATTAGTCAGCAATCAATATACTCTTTGCTTCTTAATGGACGTTTTCGTGATTGGGTTATGGGAGGTGAACATTCGTCATTAGCGCATGCTCAATTCTATATGGATTCTTTTGCCTTACCCAAGGCCGTGAAAAAGGCCGCAATTACCTCTTTAGCGGCATTTACTTTTCTTGCTTCGCACAAATGGCTTGGGGTCTCATCTCTATTGCCAATCTTTGCTTTCATGAATTGCTGCGCTAGTTGCACCGGCGACAGCGACACCGGCGACACCGGCAAATGCTTCCTTGTTTTTTATAAAAATGGCGCGGGGAAATTTTGTTATATTGCCACCGTTGACCCGAGGGCGTGGAATTCTTCTTCGGAACTCGTAGAAATTCCTCGGGAGGCGATATTGGATTCAAATAAATTAGATTTAAGAATCTGCGTTACTCATACGCATTATCTGAATTTTATTGGTCTCTTGCAAGAGAAACAAGAGGAAACGTCATATAAAATTGAATCAGTGCCTCTTAAAAAAGCATATCACCATCGCCTGAAAAGGGATGTAAGGGGTTTGCTTTCCAATCAACGGGGCGAATATCTGCATACTATTCCCGGCGACCTTGTAGACATAGAATTTGATGCGCCAAAAACAAGTTTAAGCGCCGGACAAATGGAAACATATCTTCTTCGTGCCACTGGTTTCTATACCGGGCTTAGCCTAATGTCAAAAAGAATTGCGGGGAATTGGGAGGAGCGAATCAGCGACGAAGCGAGGAAATGGATTAGGGAGATCGGGGCGGCACAAAGAGTTTAATGTTTTTATGAAACCATTAAAAATAACAACAATCATAATTGTTGCGTTGTTGTTTTTCAGCGGAGGAGCATTTTTTTTGTTTCCCGAAGTCAGTTCCGGTGGTTTTTATTATCGTGGTGTTGCTTCCTATAATGTAGACAGCCTCAATATGGCAAAGACGTATTTTCGTATTGCTTGGTATTTTAATTCGAGCGACCCTAGAATTCAGGCATATCTTTGTAAAATTCTACGCAGAGAAGGCGATGTATCAAACGCGCTCCTTTATTGCAAAAATGCCACTGCGTTAGATTTAAAATCTCAGGACCCGGAGTTATATAGTGATAATCTGTATAATCTTGCTCGTGTCTACGATGCGGTAGGAGAGTATGGGAAGGCAGAATCTTTTTATAATGCCCACATAGAAGATGGGGCAATTGCAGAATACCCACAAACTCTATATCGGCTAGCGCGCCTTAATTTTTACTTTTTTAACCAACCACAAGATGCACTTGCAATATTAGAGGAGTTGGTATCATCAGGCTCCTTTCAAGATAAATGGGCAAACGTTGATAAGGATGGTATTTTTAATTTGTTAGGCCGAACATATTTATTTTTCGAACGGTACCAAGAAGCTGAGACGGAGTTTAGGCGCGTTATTAACTTAAATACTGTTCCCCTAGACTCCATTTCTAATATCTATCGCCACCTGAACCTTGCTCTTTCCTTGGTTGAGGGCGGAAAAACGGAGGAGGGGCTAAGAGTCGTTGAGGAGGCAAGGAGGTTGTCTCCGCTCTTTTCTGAGCACTGCTATGTTGCTCAGATTTACTATTTAGCAGGTGAAGTTGATAAGGCCATTGAAGCAGGAATCTTAAAGCAGGAAGATCCTTGGTGTGCGCAGGTGCTTGGATTCGCCTATTCTAAGATTGGCAAAAAGCAGGAAGCAAAAGAGCAGCTTTCTCGATTCATTGAATGGGTAGATAATTTTGACGAGCGCTATAGTGAGTCAAGATTAGAGATTGGCGAAGATCTCCCCGCGAAATCCATCATCTTTCGACGAGGCGAAGAAAGGACGCGCGAGCTGTTTGCAGAAATAGAATAGCCCAAAAGAGTTCTGCACAATTAAAATTTTCAAGCTTAAGCAATGCTCACAAGGAGGAGGTACGTAAAATTAAGGCGACAAACGCGTCGTCTTTTTTCGAAAATTCTCCGCATAAACGAAAAATTGTTCCATAGAATTATGCCATCATTCGTATGGCAGATTTTTTTTGTTGCAATAATCACCCTATTTTTTTTATCGGTATTGTATTGGCAAAAAGATGCAGTTGGGCGTTTTGCGTGGACCTACTTCAAAAATGACAGTATTGCCATTGCGTTGAGCGATCTTGACGCGCGGACACTGAACGAAATCGGCGAATATTATTTCAATAGCGGGGCATACGACACGGAAAAGGCGCGGTTTTACTTTCGGAAATCGCTCCAACAGAATGATAGCCAGTATTTTACTCACTACCAGCTCGGGCGCCTTTATTTTCTAAACGGACTCTTTCCTCTTGCAATACGGGAATTTAACACGACACTTGAGCTCAGCCCAGCATTCCCGCGCACCTACTATATGCGCGGCCTTACGTATGCATACATGAAGCGATTTGATTCTGCGATTGCCGACTTCAATAAATTTATAGAAATAATTCCAAATGAGTGGGCGTCGTACAATGATTTGGCGTGGATCTACTTCCAGCAGGGAGATTTTGAAAACGCATTGGAAATTACAGACAAGGGGCTTGAGTACGCGTCGGCAAATGTCTGGCTCCGCATGATGAGGGGGGTCGTCCTCCTTAATCTCAAAGATTATCAAAATGCGAAGCAGGAGTTGACGGTAGCGTTTGCCGGATATGAAAAACTGACGCCGGAGGATTGGGGGCGCGCATATCCGGGAAACGACCCGGCGTGGCTGGAAGAAGGATTGCGGGAGATGGGGGTGATTATCCGCTTTAACCTCGGTGCGACATATGCGAAGCTCGGAGAATATGAAAATGCGGAAAGAGAGATGCGGATGTTTCTTGCAACGGTGAGCGAGAACGACCCTCGCAGGGAAGAGGTCAGAAAATTTCTTGAAGAAGGCCTGGGCGAATAAGCATGCATGTTGGTGTTGTGCACAACCAAGCACCGTCCCTTTTGTTTCAGAATGGTATAATAAGTTCCATGGTTAGCGCCGATGAATCCCGTTAGAGACCAAAACCTTATGTTCTACACTTATATAATCAAAAATAGTAAGGGTAACAAACAGCACACAAGAAGTATGAATAGTTTACGGAAACGCAAAGCATTTCCTGTCTCTAACGGGATGAATCCCAACAGAGACCAAAACCTTATGTTTTGGGAAAAGCGGGAGGAGATAAAAAATGTATGAGTAAATATTTAAGTAATCAATCAGGCACGGTCGCCCTGGGCGACCTATCTCTATCGGGATGAATCTCAAAAGAAAAGCAATTATTTTCAGCATTCTTGCAATTGGTATATCAATTGGCTCTTTTGTGTTCGCGGGCGCGGAAGAGGCGGCGAAAAATTCGGGTGGGTCGTCCGTGGAGATAAAAGCGTCAACGCCGTCTCCAAAAGGAATTTTTGAGGGGGGATTTGCGCTTCCCGCTTCCGGAAGCGCTTCAATGCCGGCCGCGCCAACAATATCCTCGTTTGAGGGGATCCCTGTGGATTATAATGTTAGCCCAACGTTAGAATGGGATTCTGATACAAACTATAGGTGCTATCTTTATAGAAACTATGCGGGAGCATATTCTCTCATAAACACAAGTATAGGCGGTGGTATCAGGACATATACTGATATAGTGACTATAACAAGTGATACAGAATATAGGCTTTCGTGCCAGAACGTAAACACCGAAAATATTTGCTTACAGCCGGGCGACCATAATCACTCTTGTACTGATACAGCGTATTCTGCGCTTACATACAAATATACAACTGTCACCGTCAATCCGCCAACGATAACAAGTTTTAGAGTCAGCCCCGTCCCCGTTCAGGAGGTACCCGAGGCATGGCATGATGATGGGTCAGGGTTAAAAATTGACTACGATCAGCCAGCGACACTTGATTGGACGGTAACAAACGCGGCAAGCTGTACGCTCTCTGGGAATGTGGATGGGAATGGAAGCGATGAATCTGCTACGGTGACTAATTCATCGGCAGTAAACCCATGGACCACAAGTGCCACGATTTCTACTCCGCTCACCGATCCAGACGGCACGGTCCTATTTACCGTAACGTGCGACAATGGGAACGGTGATAGCGCCTCAACGGGAGGTGTGGGACAAGCATCCGATGTTACGGTAAATATGTGGTCGCAGTTAGGAGGGAGCATAAGCGTAGACCCGACAACTCTGCTGGCGGGGGGTGCCGCGTATCAGGTGAATCTCCCCATCGCCTTCACTGCACTGCCGACAGGAGGAAGAGGCCTAGGGACATTTCTGTATTACTGGGAATATCCGGACAGTAGCGGAAATCCACTCACATATCCGGATGCATGGATAAGCTGGCCTACCGTATTGCCATTACCAATCGGAGAGTATAAAACTCTCTATCGTGGATGGACCTCTATAGGGGAGAAGGTAATAACAGCACACACAAAGTCAGGAACTCAGATATTCGCCACGCCGAGCACAACAATTTCTATTGCGAACGAGACCTCATGCAACAATCTCCTGCGTGCAGGTATAACGCCAACCTCTTCATATTTCAATAATTCATACTGGCCGGACGGCGGAAGTCAGTCCGTTGTATGGAATACACGGTCATACTCTGCCGGCGACTATGTGTGGACAAACAACGGCGGAAGCAGTTGTGGTCCAGCTACGGGGAAGGATGTTTCATCTCGTGAGTGTTCATATTCTGGAGACGCGAATCGTACGGCGTCGCTTGCAATTAATTTAGGATATTCAAGCGCAGGTGCGGCAACCATTCATATTGCTCCTGAATTACCGAAGTTGCTTACACCATCAATTACGCTTACGCCATCAACATCTCTTCCGTTTATCGCGGGTTCGTCAGTTACATTTATCGCAAATACATATAATCGTTCATCTGGATATACGTACAATTGGCAGTGCTGGGAAGATGGAAATACAAACGGAATAAAAGATACTTCAGAAGCAACTTCGTGTGGAACTGGAACGGGGGCAAGCTGGACAAAGACATTTCCAGCAACGGGGTCAAAGGTTGTCGCCCTTACCATAACGGATAGAACGGCGGCGGATTCCGCAAGCACATATAATCCGCCTCTTGCGAATCAGGCCGTAGATACGACGACGTCCATTCATATTAAGCCAACGACGGGAGACACATTGGCAGGAAAGATTGATGTGTCATCAGGTCCATACTACATTGGGGACACGTATAATTTTTCCGCTGTTCAGAAAAATGGAACCGCGCCATTCACCTATGAGTGGAATAAAAATGGAGTATCGGTAGGTGGCGATGTTTCAATATACGCAACGTCATTCGGCTCCGGCACGCATAATATCGGTGTTCGCATAACAGATAATAATAATTATCAAGTATTTCTAAATACATCCATGCGCGTAGATGAGCATCGCCCGCGTCGCCTAAAAGCGTATATCGTACCACCGGCGGAGCCGTATGTGCAGAACTCAAACCTAAACTGGAGCGTACGGCACAATGGCGAACTCTTTGGAGAGGAGGAGCGCGTCTGCGATGGTGTTAATCCGTGTACCGGCTCCTATACATATGAGTGGAGTGGCGAGAGTATAACGTCATCAGTTACCGGAAGCGACATCATAACAAACTATGGCACGGCTGGCACCAAGACGGTCTCTGTGCTCGTTACGGCGCCGTCCGGTCAGCGGGTGTCCGCATCGGCGGAAATACAGGTGTATGAAAACTCCGCCTGTCTCGCCATACCGCAGTTTTCACTCGCGGCAAGCGATGTTACGCTCTACCGGAGCGGAGGAGCATCAAACACTACGATGCCGATAGCGATAAGCGGCACGGACTTTACAGCGCCTATTGGTCTTTTGCTTGATACGCGAACAGACTTCGGCGGAGAGGAGGGATTGCCGGAGTGTAATGATGGTATAGATAATGATGGAGATGGAAAAGCAGATTATCAAAGTGTAGACGGCAGTACGCCGCGCGACTCGCAGTGCGTGAGTGCGCTTGATGAGAGTGAGTCGGATACAGGTCTCCAGATTCAACCAGACGTCGCCCTTCGCGTTCTTCCTCTGGAGCAGTGTACGCCGTTTAACGGAGGACGGCTGTGCGCCTCCGTTCCGAATGGCGAGATCTACACATTCTCAACGGGAGTGGCGTTGAAGAATGAGACAGATGCGTTCAGTATGCTATTCAAAAAAGCAATTCATATTGTTCAGGACGCGCTTGGCGCGACAGCAAATGAAAAGACAGTTTCTTATGTAAGCGGCTCCTACCAAGCGACACAGCTAAATGTTGATATTAACGGGACACCACCTGGCACGTATCAAATTGGAATTATCGGCACGAACGCAAATGATGCAGACGATGCTCAAAAGGCGACATTTGCGCTGACGGTCTGCGATACGCCGGATGCGGGAGGATGCGGAGCTCCCACCGTCTCGCTTTCCGTAGCTCCGCTTGATGTAAATCTTTTGGATATGGCGACGCTTGAGTGGAATACAAGCAATGTTTCGGCATGCGTCCTTGAGTCAACCGACGAAGCGTTTGTCTATGATCCATCAAGCGAAACCTGTACATCGGGAAATTGTATCCTCGGTGACGAGGCGGGAGAATTGCCGAGCGGAACACGCATCGTCACACCGTCCGGCAGTCAGCCGGACACCGTTCGGTACACAATTACATGCGCGCAGAACGACATAACAACATCTGCGTTTGTTGATGTTGGAATTAATGGGCCATTGCAAATCGCAACAGAATCGCCACTGCCGGCCGCTGCGGAAGAGAGCAGCTACAACATGGCGCTAACAGCAGAGGGCGGAAGCGGAACGTATGGGGCATGGAGTATAACAAGTGGTACGCTTCCAGGTGGCCTCTCTTTGGATGGCTTAGGAGCTATTTCTGGAACGGTTGATGCTGGCATTGTTCCTGCGGGAGCCAATAGCAAGAACTATATATTTACAGTAAGCGTAGAAGACAGCGATGGCGCGACGGCTCAAAAAACATTTACAATAACAGTTCTGCTTCCGGAGCCGACAGTCGTAAGTTTTTTTGCGACATATAATCCAATCAGAGATGGCGAAGATGCGGAACTCAACTTTACTACCGTAAATACACACCGCGTTTTCTTGACAGGAGAAGGATTTAGCATATCAGGAGAGGAGATGGGAGTGCTGTCGGGGACGGATTATACTCTCGCTCTCTCAACAGGAAGCTATACTTATACGCTCTATGCATATAATAGGTCAGTGGGAGATGGTGCGGTTGATGTGGCTGATGCCATAAACTTTCCGTGTGATAATGGCGTAAATGACGGGTGTACAAAGCAGGAATATACGGTTGACGTCGGCGTACTTCAATCGCCGACACCTCAATGTTCCGATGCTCTTGATAACGATCTTGACGGCTTTGTCGATTTTCCCGCCGATGCCGGATGCAGTAGCGAAACAGACAACAATGAGGTGGATGGAGGACCGTCTCC
>SDBV01002392.1_pt1 | contig 28016 bp, 15 predicted proteins | sample 2277081 | NCBI WGS metagenome assembly SDBV01 (sample SAMN10402039, study PRJNA504765) | marine sediment metagenome | isolation source: marine sediment core GS10_PC15, 223 cmbsf | place: Arctic Ocean: Southern Knipovich Ridge | collected 2010 | reverse complement strand
AGGGCATGTGTCGCGTGCGTATGGCGCATCCAGTGTGGTGTCGCTCGCCGCAGCTTGCCGGCAAGCTGCGGCGAGCGACACCACACTGGATGCGCCATACGCACGCGACACATGCCCTCGCTGGCGGCGCCACGCTGACGAGCGTAAGAGACAACCTGCGTCACGCGTCGATTTCGACGACCTCAGTCTACCTGGATGACGACGAAGTGCAGCGCATGCGGCAGATCGAAGGCATCTTTGCACGGCGGACTTCCGTGTGACAATCGCCCATGATCCCGTCTATCCAGTTCTGCCCGCTGCGCCGGGCGAGACAGAACTGGCCGCGTTCACGCCGACACCCGCCGAGATCCGCTACGTGCGCCGACAGGTCCGTCAGGAGTCGACGGCGGTTCTGTTCATGACGCAGATGAAGCTGCTGCAACGCCTGGGCTATTTCCCGATGCTGGCAGACGTGCCGCTCGTGATCGTCGACCATGTTCGACTGGCGCTGCGCGCCCGCCCACTGCAACGGGCAGCCATCACGCGCTACGATCAGTCCGGCACCCGGATCCGCCATCAGAAACTGCTGCGCATCCACCTCGGCATTCACCCGTTCGACAACGACGACATGACGTGGCTCGCCGAACTTGCCCGCGAAGAGGCACGGACAAAGGCCGAACTGCCCGACATCGTTAATGTCCTGCTCGAGGAACTGGTCCGGCGTCGCTACGAGTTACCGCCGCTCGCGACGCTGCAGCGGATAGCCGCGCAGGGGCGCAACGCAGTCAACGAGGCGATCTACCGGGACATCATCAGCGGCCTCGACGACACGCTGAGAGGCCGACTCGACGCGCTGCTGATCGTCACGAGCGGCAAATCCGGCTGGGAGGACCTGAAGCGGGAGCCGAAGAAGCCGACCACACGTGCGGTCGCCAGCTTCCTGAAGCACATTGATGGCATCCGGGCGTTCGCCGACGGACTACCGGGATTGCCCGAAAGGTTATCGGTCAGCAAGCGTGAGCAGCTTGTCATCGAGGCACGTGCGCTTGATGTCGCGGAACTCAGGTCGCTCAAGATCAACAAGCGCTACGCGCTCGCCGTACTGTTCATCCAGGCACAGCTTCAGAAGGCACTCGACGACGTCGCAGAAATCTTCATCAAGATCATGCGCAGGTACGAGGCCTATGCGAAGACGAAGATGCAGAAGTACCGGCTCGATCATGCGGAGGCCGTCGACGGCCTGGTCGGACAGTTCCGCGACGTACTGCAGATTCTCCAGGACGATGAAGTGTCGGAGCGTCAGCGGTTGCCGAAGATTCGTGCGGCGCTCGGCGACCCGGCCGCCACGCTCGTACAGTGCAACGATCACATTGCCTACGCCGGGAATTTCGATCTGCCGTTCATGCTTGTGCCATACAGGACACAGCGCTCTTTGTTGTTCCTGTGCCTGGACGCGTTGCCGTTGTGCTCAAGCTCCCAGGACCGGTCCGTGCTGATCGCGCTCGCATGGCTGCAGGGGTTCCGCTCCGCGCATCGTGAATATCTGCTGCTCACGGACAACGATCTCGCGAATCTGCCGCTCGACTGGATGCCTGAGAAATGGGGGCGCGCCGTGTTCCCGCACGGGCGCGACAGCCGCATGCTGCATCGGCGCTTCTTCGAACTGTGCGTGTTCCACCAGATCATGCGCGAACTCAATTCGGGCGATCTCTATGTCGAAGGCAGCGATCAATACGACGACTATCGGATCCACGAGGTTTCGGACGAAGAATTGCGGCGCGAACTGCCTCGCTATTGCGAAACGGTTGGCCTGCCCACGGACGCGAAGACTTTCGTGAAGCAGTTGCGCGAGCAACTGGGCACGGCGCTGGACGAGACCGATGCTGGCTTCCCTGAGAACGACAGCATCGAGATCGGTAACGACGGGCTGATCATCCATAAACCGGGCAAGGAACCCGAACTGCCCAGTCTCACGCTGATCGATCAGGCCATCAAGGCATCGATGCACGAAGTCAGTATCCTGGATCTGCTCACCGAGACCGAGCAGTGGCTCGATCTCCATAAACTGTTCGGACCTCTGTCCGGCTTCGACGCGAAGGTCGATGATCCGCGCAAGCGCTTCATCAGCACACTGTTCTGCTACGGCTGCAATCTCGGACCGAGCCAGACCGCGCGCTCGGTGAAGGGGCTCAGCCGCAAGCAGGTCGCGTGGCTGAACCTGAAGCACGTGACCGAAGAACGCCTCGACAGGGCAATCGTGAAGGTGGTTAACGCGTTTAACCAGTTCGCGTTGCCGAAATACTGGGGCAGCGGCAAGCATGCATCGGCTGACGGCACGAAGTGGAGCCTGTACGAGCAGAATCTGCTGTCGGAGTATCACTTCCGGTATGGCGGCTACGGTGGGATCGGCTACTATCACGTGTCGGACATGTACATCGCGCTGTTCAGCCACTTCATTCCGTGCGGCGTGCACGAAGCGGTCTACATCCTCGACGGCCTGATTGAGAACGGTGCCGACATCAAGCCAGATACGATCCACGGCGATACGCAGGCGCAAAGCGGCCCCGTGTTCGGACTGTCGTACGTGATGGGCATCGGATTGATGCCGCGCATGCGCAACATCAAGGACCTGGTGCTGTACAAGGCCGACAGGCGCCGCAAATACGAACACATCGACAGCCTCTGCCGGCAAACGATCGACTGGAGTCTGATCGAGCGGCATTACGCGGACATGATGCGCGTTGCCGTGTCGATCAAGGCGGGCCGGATGACGCCGTCAACGATCCTGCGCCGCCTCGGGTCCGAAAGCACGAAGAACAAGCTGTATTTTGCGTTTCGTGAGCTCGGGCGTGTGATCCGGACGCTGTTCCTGCTCAAGTATCTGAACGATCCGGAACTGCGCCGCACGATCCACGCGCAGACGAACAAGAGCGAGCAGTTCAACGACTTCGCCCAGTGGCTGATGTTCGGCGGCGAAGGCGTGATCGCCGAGAACGTGCGGCACGAGCAGCGCAAGATCATCAAGTACAACCACCTCGTGGCGAACATGGTGATCCTGTACAACGTGCAATGGATGTCACGCAAGCTGAAGGAGTTGCAGGAGAAGGGACATCCCATCGACGCCGAGGTGCTCACAAGGCTGTCGCCCTATCGGCGCGAACACATCAACCGGCTTGGCGATTATCTGCTGGACCTGCTGCGTCCCATCCTGCCGCTCGATCCGACCATCGATTTCCAATTTAAATCAGTCGCTTAGGTCGAGATGTGGCGGATTTTTAACGAATCCCGGCCAACCCTCAAACCTGTCGGCGGAGCTTCCGGGCGGCGGTTGGCCGCTGGGGGCGTTGGTCGAAATTATGATTTCGCACCCTGGTTCCGGCGAAATCAGACTGCTAGCACCCGCGCTCGCGAACGGTCGGATGCCGGTAGCCTTGATCGCACCTCCCCACGAACCTGCTGCGGCTGGCTGGTCGCATATCGGGATCGCCGTCGATCGCCTGCTGGTTGTGCGTGCGCCCCGAACATCCGACGCATTGTGGTCTGCAGAACAGATCCTTCGTAATGGAACCTGCTCTGCATTGATTCTCTGGCAGCAGCACATTCAGGTTTCCTCGTTGCGACGTCTGCATCTGGCAGCGAAGGCTGGCAACACGCTGTTTTGCCTGATGCGCCCACTGGCGGCTGCTCAGGACGCGTCACCGGCAGAGCTCCGAATTGCAGTGCGGGCAACGGAGAACGGAGCCAGTGTTCAAATTCTGAAGCGTAAGGGTCCGTCCCTAGATGACAGCATGTTTATCGAACTGCGACCGACACCAGTACTCATTAGTCCGCGCGGCCGCGTACCTCGTTCGGTTCGGGAAACCTCTTTTCAGGACGCGGGTCGGCTTTTTACCGAACGCGAAAAGATTCTGGAGTAGCGATTGAATGCGCGCGGCGCCCGACATCACGTTCAGCCCTGCCCTCCAAGTCCCGACGCGAGATCTCGTCTACGCGAGCGGCCCCTCGCCTCGCGTTTTCCACGGCTACGCCCGGTTGCAACCGCGCCTGATCGTCACCTTTGACTTCGTTTGAGGGGGCCGAACAAGGTTCGTTATTATGCTCTGCCTTATGCGCTGCAGCGCATAAACGCTTACCTTGTTCATCCCCCAGTGCGAAAGGATTGTGAATCTACCCTAAATCCTAGCAAAAAACGTCCGTTAGTGATTTTGCGGGCGATGAGATCTGGTCTCTGACGCCCGTAAACTCAACGAGCCAAAAATGAGGATCCTGATGCGGAAAATTTTCCTTACCACCGTTGTTGCATTTGGCCTGCTCGCCGCGGGTGTTGTTCCAGCTTACGCAGCGAGCGACTTTTGTCAGACGGCAGGCCATTATGAAGGAAAGTATGACGGACAATATGACAACGGCACCGTGAGCGCCGACGTCAACGAAAGAACGGGTGTTGTGACGGGAGAAGCGTATTCAGCCCGGAGTGGCAAGACGATTCCTGTCGCCGGAGTCCTCGACAGTAGCGGCGCGATGACGACCGCGGGAGTTCTCGGCTCAGGCTCCGTGTTCGAAGGTCACTTTCTCGGTGACGGTGAAGCATCCGGTAATTGGTCACAAAACGTTCTGTTGAACGGCGATACCGTCAAGGTTGGCGGAGCTTGGGCTCTTGAGCGAAAGTACGTTTCGCAGGGTTGCCAGTAACGATCGGTTGCTGTTCCGGGCGGGGACCTGGCGCCACGTCTGCCGCGTCGCGCTTACCCGAGCCCGGAGCCAGCTACATGAGATTTCACGTTACCGCAATCTGTGTGGACCGAGCTAAATCACAACCGGGGCAATCGATATAAGCCGGGTTCAACAATCAGAAAATATTTCCTTCTTATCTACTGAGCATTTTCAACGGAAATAGATTCCGAATTAACAATCTTTTTCAACAGGTTATTGGGTTTGTGAGACCGGATTTGGTAGTATCCGCTTAAGCCGCCCTTTGTATATACCGAACGCCGTGATGCCCAGCAATGGGTGATTGGGTTATCCGCGATACGACAATTGCAGAAGGGTCCGTAAAGAGAGTTAAACAAAATGTAGAAAGACGGATTCGCAATGAGTGTGGCAAATAATATTGGGCTGTCCATGCGGGGCCTGATTCAGCAGGATCGACTGGTAACGCTCGACACGCCGCTCGGCGCCAATACGTTGTTACCGCAGCGGATCGTAGGCTGTTCCCGCATCGGTCGCGACTTTGAGTTCACGGTGGACGCGGTTTCGACCACGGAGCGCATCGAACTCAAGCAACTCATCGCGCAGCCGGTGACCCTTTGGATACAGCAGGCCGATAGTTCGTACAAGCCGCATAACGGCTACGTTCACACGGCAAGACGGCTGGGTGCGGACGGTGGGCTCACGAGTTTTCAGCTCAGCTTTGCCTCGTGGATGCATTTTCTGCGATTCCGTCGTGATCAGCGGATCTGGCAGGACAAAAGCGTTGACGAAATCGTAACGGACATCTTCAACGCGCATCCTCAGGCAAAGGGGGTGTTCCGCTTTGCCCTGTCGTCGCCACTCCCTGCCCGATCCTACTGCCGGCAGGATGAGGACGACTGGAACTTCGTGCACCGTTTGCTAGAGTCCGAAGGGCTCTATGGCGTCTGGCAGCAGGCACAGGATGGCAAGTCCCACACCCTGGTTATCACGGACCGTCTGCTGACCCTCGGCACGCTCTCGCCGGAGACCGTGCAGTTCTATCGGGCTGGCACCAGGAACGAAGCCGATGCACTCACGCAATGGACGGGTAGCAGAACCATGCAAAGCGTCACGCTGACGACGCGTACCTTCGATTACAAGAATCCGTCCACCCCCTATAACCCCAAAGGCACCAGTGTGCCGACGATGCCGAACCAGGGAGCGCTTCCCGAGCAGGCGGAAGTCTACGAGTACACGGGGGCGTACACCTATCCCAGGCAGGATCGCGGCGATCAGCTCTCGCGCATCAGGATGGAAGAATGGGAGTCTCGTGCGAAGCGCTTCCACGGCGCCGGAGGGTTGAGGGGTGTCGATGCCGGCTTGCGCTTTATCCTTACCGACCATCCCGACCACGACGGTGACTCGCAAAGCCAGCGCGAGTTTGCCGTGATCGAGGTCGCATGGGCCATTGAAAACAACCTGCCGGTTTCAGCCAAGGGAAAAAGCTTTCCCCATAGCCTGCAGACCTCGCTTGCGGAGGCGCGCGCAAACCACGCTGGCGACGCACTCCCAAGCGTGCGACATATGGACGGCTCCGATGGCTTCTACCTGGTTGAGATCGAGGCGCAGAGGACAACCGTACCCTTCCGGAGTCCGCTTGAGCACGGCAAGCCCGAGATGCACCTTGAGTCGGCTATGGTTGTCGGCCCGAAGGGTGAAGAGGTATATACCGATGAGCTGAACCGCGTCAAGGTTCAGTTCATATGGGACCGCCTCAACAACGCCGACGACAGGGCGTCATGCTGGATTCGTGTCGCGCAGTCCGACACCGGTAACGGGTACGGCGGCGTCCATATACCCCGGGTCGGTGAGGAGGTCCTGGTCGACTATATCGGCGGCGACTGTGATCGGCCAATCATCACCTCGCGAATCTACAACGCGGTGACCAAACCACAGTGGCACACCGACGCCCTGCTATCCGGGTATCGGTCGAAGGAATACGGAGGTGCGGGCTACAACCAGATGGTCTTCGACGACTCCACCGGGCAGAACCGGGTCCAGCTTTATTCGACAAGCAGTCGCTCGCAGCTTCATCTGGGCTACCTTACGCAGCAGGACGGCAACAGTCGTGGTCGCTATCTGGGCGCCGGGTTTGACCTGAAGTCCGACGCCTACGGCGCTGTGCGCGCGGGCATGGGGCTTTACATCTCTACGCACCCCGCCTCTGTCGAGCAGCCCCTTGATGCGTCCGACACGCGTGATCAACTGACCCGCGCGCAAACGCTCATTGAATCGCTCTCCCAGGCGAGTATCACAGCGCAGGCTGAAGACCTGAGTATCGGGCAAAGCGCCTTGAAGGACTTCTCGCAGGGCACGGAGCAAGCGATAAGCGCGCCGGGCGCATCTGGTGGCAAGACTGGTGGCGGCGGTACCGGCAGCGCAAATGGCTTCTCGGCACCTCTGCTCCTCATCGGTAGCCCATCAGGAGTCGCGGTGGCCACGCAGAAGGCTGCTCATGTGAGCGCCGATCAGCAGGTGAATCTCGTGAGTGGCGACACGACCTACGTTTCGACGGGCAAGTCGCTCATAGCAAGCGCCGCTGAAAAGATCAGCTTGTTTGTACAGAAGGCGGGTATGAGGCTGATCGCGGCCAAGGGGAAAGTAGAAGTCAGCGCGCAGAGCGATGAAATCCGGGTGAGCGCTGCCGAGAACATCACGGTGACCAGCGCCAACGGTCGGGTGACCATACAGGCGAAAGACGAGTTGATCCTTCAGTGCGGAGGCTCCTACATCCGGATCACGCCCTCGGGAATCGAGGATGGCATGAGCGGTGCACGGGTTATCAAGTCGGCATCGTTCAGCCGTCAGGGTCCGAGTTCAATGGCCGAGCACTTCAACAGCCGGGAGACGACCGCATTCAACGATCCGTATGTGCTTCACGACAAGATAAGCGGTGAGCTGCTGAGGAACCATCCTTACGAGATCGCCCGTGGGGACGGCTCCATCATCAAGGGGATGACGGACGCCGAAGGCAAGACCTCTGTCCAGAAGAGTGACGATGTTGAGACCGTGCTGATTCGCATCCTGCCCCGCAGCGACACGGCCGGCTGACGGGTAAGTGAAATCGCATTGCCCACCGACGGGTTGACTACAGAACATGAGCAACGAGAATGCAGACACCGGCGCAGCGGGCGCGTCGGCTCCGAACGAAAGCGATACCGTTACGCACGTGGCGTTTCCAGATCCGGCTGGCGGTGCCACAGCGCGCGCTGTCCTGACACCGAACCAGGACACTCGCAGCAAGGTCGTCCACGCCGACCTGCGGCCGCCAATCCCGTTAATTTTCCTGCCTGGCGTCATGGGGACGTTGCTCGTGAACAAGAATACGGGCGGCACGGTGTGGGATCCTCCAAACACTGACCACGTGTCCTCGTACGGCAGCGGACTGTCGATTCTTACCGGGTGGTTCGCCGGCGCGTCCTCGCGCCAAAAGCGGTTTGATCCGACCCAGGCGATCGTCAATCCGAATGGACCGGTTGATGTAAGCGGTGGCGACGTGACGGAGCAGGAAGCCCGCCGGCGCGGTTGGGGCGCCTTGCATCGAACCAGCTATTCTCAGGTGCTGGCGTGGCTGGACCACCAGCTCAATAACCCCATGTTCCATGGCAAGTCCGTCGGGGTGTGGCAAAGCGGCGATCCGGAAGGCCAGCACTTTACGTTCAGGAGCCTGCTCGGCACGGCCCCGGCAAATTATGGCGCGAGCGGCTCGGGCGGCGCCCTGTCCAGTGAGTCCGACGAATTCAGACACTTCGCGCGTTACCGCTTTCCGGTCTACGCGATCGGATACAACTGGCTTCAGTCAAACCTCGATTCCGGCCGCGACGTGCTGAACGGGATCGACTTTGTCGATCCGAAAACCAGGAAAGTCACCCGGATCAAGGGCATCAAGGAAATCTGCGCAGAGAACAAAACCGACAAGGCCATCATCGTGACGCATTCGCTGGGTGGCATCGTCGCCCGTGTCGCGTCGGAAGTTCTGGGCGGTGCCGGATCGATCTACGGGATCGTACATGGTGTGCAACCGGCGACTGGCGCGCCGCTCGCGGCGAAGCGCTTTCGAACCGGCGGCGAAGGATTCATCAACCAGAGCCTGATGGGCGGTGACGACGCTGAATTCGTGGCTGTGACGGCGAATGCCCGAGGACCGCTTGAACTCGTGCCAATGCCCGATTATCACAACGGTGCCCCCTGGTGGACGGTCAAGGATCTGGATGGCAACGCCCTGATGTCGCTGCCGAAGAAAAGCGCGCTCACTGAAATCTATCTGAACTCCTCGTGGTACGGGCTGCTCCCCGACCCCAAGGTACTCGATCCTGCAGGCATTGTAACGAAGCGCCTCAAGCAGGCAGGCGGCCGCACGACTGTTCTGGGTAACTTCAGGACGACCATGACGGATGTCGTCAAACTGCAGAATCAGCTGGTGAGCAAATACCACACGAACACGTATGCGTTTTACGGCAACGGGGCACTCAAACCAAAAAGCCAGCCGACTGGTAGCGGCCAGACGAGTGATCAGAAAATGGAACCGAGCGCCGACGACTACCATCTGCTCACGTGGGGCAACGTGTATTGGACTGGCGATATCCCATCGGGCGTCTCCGAGCAGGAGTTGAAGGCGGCCCCGATGGTGAGCGACTACCACAACGGTGAAGTGCAGATCATTCTGCGCGGCAAGTGGGTATCTGTCACCGTGCAACAGGAGGCCTACATCCCACCGAGCGGGAAGGACGTTGGCATTATTCCCGGGGACGGGACTGTACCGATCTGGTCGTCCGAAGCCCAGGCACGGGGGGTAAAGCCCGATGTCGCCGGACCAGCCGCAGAGGGTGTCAAGATGGCGTTCACACAGGGCGGCTTCAGTCACCAGTTCTGCTACTCTCATCCTTGGGCGCGGTGGGCAACGCTCTATAGCATCGTGAAGATCGCGCAAAGTATCGAGGTTCCAGCACAATGAAGCAGCGCCTGACGGTTCGAGTTTTCAGACTGTTTTTACCAATACTGCTTGTTGCGTCCTCTGCGCATGCGCACGCAGCTTCAACTGAGTCGAATATGGTCAATCCCTTCCCTACCGTACGTCCCTGGTGCTTTGGGCACTTCGTCATCGGGCTGCCTACGCAGAGCGCGGTTTCGGCGCAGGAGTTTGCCTACGACGGCTACAAGATAGAAACAGTTCGTAACGTGAGCCAGTCTGAATTTCAGACCAGGGTCGCCGCCCGTGAAAATGAACTACGGACGAAGAGGCGCGTCGACCCGAGCGACGGTAACGTCCCGACGAAATCGGCCCTGCTTCAGATGGCAGCGTCGCCCGATCAGCATTCGCGGATTCTGGTCTTCAGCGATGTTCAGGTGCCGGATGTCGATCTGTCGTTTGATGTCGAAGGATATGCACATGCCGGATCAAACATGTATATCCTAAAGACGCAGGCTGACAGCGAATACCTTCCGAAGCTGGTGACGAACGACGGACCGATTTTGACGGGTGTCCGATATCGTGAAGACCAGACGATTCCAACAGAAAAGGGTTTCTGCTTCGAGGGCGGCTACATTACGGGAAAGACCAGCCAGAGCGAAGATGTTGTGCAGTCCTTTGCTCTGTTGCCAGGTAAGCCCGCGCTTCTGAATATCGAGATTCGCGACGCCGTCGACACAGATGGCAACACGTCGTTGCTTTCTACCCTGCCGGATCTGCGCCGACAAATCGAGAGCAAGGGCGTGGGTGGCCAGGTCAAGGTCCTGCGGGAAGGTAAGAGGAAACTGGCGGGCATGGACGCCGAGGAAGTATTGATGTCGGTTGGCGATGGAGCAACGCACCTCTATCGGTTCTATCTCCTTGCGAACGGCAGTCCTTCAAACGCGGCAGAGCCGCACACTTCCGTTGAGATGGATCTAGGCGATCTTTCACCCGGCGGAAAACTGACCGCGCAGGATGCTTCTCCGCTCGACGAGGCCAGTGCGATAGCGGCGTGGGACGCGTTGCTCAACAGCATGCACCTGCGACCAGGGGCTCTTTAGATATGCAAGCGAAGTCTGCTCACAAACGGGTGCGACCGTGAGACGCTCTGACGTAGTGAAAGGCGACCGTACCATCGTCGGCGGTGTCGTCGAAGCGGGCGATTCAGCCGACATGCTGAACGGTCGGGAGCAGGCCTACGAGGGCGACCCGGTATCTTGCCCCGTCTGCAAGACGACCGGAAAAATAAAGTGCGATGGCCCGCGCCTGCCGACCACCGGACCTGACGGAAGGCAAGCGGCGTTGAGCGATGACCTGTGCATATGCCAGTGCACGCCTAGCCCGCGCCTTGTTGCCTCGCAGGATGCCTCTTACAGCGGCGAATGAGTGCTCAGCCAGATGGCAGCGACCGCAGGGGCCGGTCTCAACGCTCTCCCCTAACTTTTACAACATTCCTCATGCGCAAACGCAGCCTGGGCTTATACGTTTTACTTCTCGCCGTTGCCGCGTCGTCAAGTGGCTGTGGCGTTATGGGCTGTCTGGGCGACCACAATCATGGTACCGCGTGCAATGAGCCGATCTAACCCGCTGGCGTAGTACACGCTGGACGAGCCCCTTGGAATGAAGGCGCAGGTGCTTGCCGGCCGCGGCTGGTTGAGCCTGTCGAGCGCTTCAGCTATTGGGCTTCCATCCGTCGCTTGTCAGCGTTACGGCCCAATGAGACTCGCTCGTGCCGACGCCGTTGACCGTGCGACGTACCACGGGAAACGCCGCCTGGATGTCGACGCTCGTCGCCCAGGCCGCCATATCGTCGATTCGATACGTGTAATAGACCGTCGTGCCCTGATAATCGCCAAGTTTCATGGGAGCATCCCATCTCGTTACCTTTCCCAACGAGAAATGGCCATAGCACAGCTCGCCGCTGCGTAGCTTCGGGGTGTCGTCAGCGATTGGATGAAAATACTTCAAGCCTTCGGCACTGAGTTGATAACGCTCGATCGCCCCTGCCGTGTCGGACTGCCCTGCAGCAATTGGGGAGGCGGTGAGAAGACCGGCATTCTTGAGCGCCTCCATCGCCTTTCCGATTGCAGGAAAGCCCGTGCGGGCGATGTCTGCCTGCGTCAGGTCGACCGGATAGTTGCCTTCCGGCAGGCACGCTAGCTGACCTTTGGCGAGCAACGTGTTTATTGCGGCAGAGAAGTTTTTCTCGCTGGGATCGCTTTTATCGGAGCAGCCGGCGACGGCCGTTGCCATCGTGACGGCTACCAATACGATGTGTGTCCTGTTCATCTGACTCCAATTTCGCGTCTGGATCGCTTTGCTGTCGGTTAAACCAGTTTTGCCAGTCGTTGGTGAGACGATGGGCCGAACCGGGGCGCGGTCAGAATGATATGACAATTTTTCATCGCCCCAACAGCGGCGGCTGTGCCGTACGGCGATTGCGGTTTCGCGGAAAGATTATATACTGTGTTTTTATACAGTATTTGTCCGTAGCTCATGTTTGCAACCGCACAAATTGCAGAACCGGCGCTTGCGGCTACGTGGCCCGGTGCAGAGTTACCTGCTGGTGGTAGAAGATGTTCCGTCGTCGAACCGATCTCCGACGGACGGTGCTTAGCGATTTGCCTTGAGCCTACCGGTAGCTGTAGCCGCGGTACCGAAAAACAGCCGCGTCGGCGCGTGCATGGCCTGTTCCAATGAGCACGATGGATCCGAGCGGTACATCGCTGCCGGCTTATGCCGAGCTGTTCTGCTTCTCCAACTTCACGTTCCTACATGGCGCGTCGCATGCGCAGGAACTCGTCAAACGCGCCGCGCAACTGGGCTACTCGGGACTGGCCGTGACGGACGAATGCTCACTTGCCGGTGTCGTGCGAGCGCATGTTGCGGCGAAACAGGTGGGGCTGCCACTTGTCATCGGCTCTTATTTTCAGTTGCGCAATGCCGATGGCTCGTTCGCGTTCGGGTTGATTCTGCTCGCGCAGAACCGCGAGGGGTATGGCAACCTTTCGGAACTGATTACGCTTGCGCGGACGCGCGCACCGAAGGGGCAGTACCGGCTGACACCGCATGATCTGTCACGCCCCGATCGCGACAGCGCGCATTTGCGTGGCATGCCCGATTGCCTCGCGATTCTGGTGCCGGCATTTCCCGCCAGGGAAGAGGCGCTCGAAGCGCAAATTGAATGGCTCGACGCGACGTTTCCCGATCGCGCGTGGGTGGGGCTTGTCCTGCATCAGCGCGCGATGGACGATATTCATCGTGGTGCAGTCGAGTATGTCGCCGATGCCCAGAACGTGCCGGTCGTCGCTCTCGGTAATGTTGCGATGCATGTGCGTTCGCGAAAACCCTTGCAGGACACGTTGACTGCGATCCGTGTCGGCAAGCCGGTTCATGCGTGCGGTTACGATCTCGCGCCGAACGCCGAGCAGCATCTGCGGTCGCGCCTGCGCATCGCCAATCTTTATCCGGAGCAGACACTGAGCGAGACGCTTGACGTTCTGGAGCGCTGCACCTTCTCGCTCGACGAACTCAGGTACGAATATCCCGATGAGATCGTGCCCAAGGGTTTCACGCCTGCTACATACCTTCGTCAGGAGACGTATGCCGGCGCGACGTGGCGCTTCCCTGGGGGCATTCCGGCGAGTGTCCAACAACAACTTGAGTACGAACTCAAGCTTATTGCGGATCTGAAATACGAGCCGTATTTTCTGACGGTTTACGATATCGTCCGCTATGCTCGCAGTCAGCATATCCTGTGTCAGGGGCGCGGGTCGGCGGCGAACTCGGCCGTTTGCTATTGCCTTCAGATTACCGAGGTCGACCCCGCACGGGGCAACATGCTGTTTGAGCGCTTCATTTCAAAGGAACGAGGTGAACCTCCCGATATCGACGTTGACTTCGAACACCAGCGGCGTGAGGAGGTAATCCAGTACATTTATCGAAAGTACGGACGGAACCGTGCGGCCATTGCGGCAGCGGTGTCCACTTACCGGCCACGCGGCGCGCTGCGTGAGACGGGAAAGGCGCTAGGAATTGATCCGCAGATCGTGGACGCGGTTGCAAAGTCACATCACTGGTTCGACAGCGATCGGGACCTGCTAACGCGTTTCGAGGAGTCCGGTCTTAACCCGGAAACGCCGCTGATTCAGGCCTGGGCGAGACTGGCCTCGCAACTGCTCAACTTTCCGCGGCATCTGTCGCAGCATTCCGGTGGTTTCGTGATCAGCCGCGGCAAGCTCACGCGACTCGTGCCGGTAGAGAACGCCGCGATGGCGGATCGGTCCGTCATTGAATGGGATAAGGACGATCTGGAGTCGTTAGGCCTTCTCAAGGTAGACGTACTCGCGCTCGGCATGTTGTCAGCGATCCGTCGAGCGCTTGATCTCGTCGCGGAGCGGCGCGGTGAGCGCTTCGAGATGCAGGAAATTCCGCCAGAGGACGAGGCGACCTATGACATGATTTGCCGCGCCGACACGATCGGGGTGTTCCAGATCGAATCGCGTGCGCAGATGAGCATGCTGCCGCGCCTGCGGCCGCGAGAGTTCTACGACCTGGTTATCGAGGTGGCCATTGTGCGTCCTGGTCCGATTCAGGGCGGGGCCGTGCACCCTTATCTGCGTCGGCGCCAGAAACAGGAGCCGGTAACCTATCCCAACGAGAAACTGAAGATCGCGCTGGGTCGCACGCTTGGCGTGCCGATTTTCCAGGAACAGGTAATGCAGGTAGCCATGATTGCGGCCGGTTTCACGCCAGGTGAAGCCGACGAGTTGCGCTGTGCGATGGCTGCATGGAAGCGTAAGGGCGGTCTGGAGAAGTACTATGATCGCATCATCAACGGGATGCAGGAACGCGGCTACGAACGGAGCTTCGCCGAAGCGATTTTCGAGCAGATCAAGGGTTTCGGGGAATACGGCTTTCCGGAAAGTCACGCGGCGAGTTTTGCCTTGCTGGTCTATGCGAGTAGCTGGCTGAAATGCCATGAGCCTGAGTCGTTTCTCGCCGCCATGCTTAACAGCCAGCCGATGGGTTTCTACTCACCGACGCAGCTCGTGCAGGACGCGCGGCGACATGGCGTCAGGGTGTTGCCGGTTGACGTGACGAGCAGCGGCTGGGATTCGGTGCTCGAGTCACTCGACGGGGCTGCACGTCCGGCTGTTCGTCTCGGACTGTCGTTACTGCGCGGCATGAGGGATGGCGCCGCAGAGCGTATTGAGAACTCGCGTGCCGTACGGCCGTTCAGCGGCGTGCATGATCTGGCCCGTCGTGCGCAACTCGACCGCCACGACCTGCGCGTGCTGGCTGGTGCGAATGCACTTGCCGCGCTTGCCGGCAATCGTCGCGAGGCTTTGTGGCATTCGGTGGCTGCTGTCCCGGATAAGGACATGTTGTCGGGCGCCGCGATACAGGACGATACACCCGAGCTTGGTGCGCCGTCGGAGGCGAATGATATCGTCGCGGACTACCGGTCGGTCGGATTGACGCTCGGACGTCATCCGCTTGCGCTCTTGCGGCCGCGACTGCTTGAAAGGCGGCTCATGCCGGCGGAATTGCTGGTGCGATATCGTAATGGACAGCTCGCACGCGCGTGCGGGCTTGTCACAGTCAGGCAGCGCCCCGGGACAGCCAACGGCGTGATGTTCATGACGCTCGAAGACGAGAGCGGAGTGGTGAACGTCATTGTGTGGGAATCCGTTCTGGAAAAATTCCGGCGTGAAGCCTTGGGTGCTTCGCTATTGGCAGTGTATGGCGTGTGGCAGCTTCAGGACGAAGTGCGGCATCTGGTTGCCCAGCGCCTGGTGGATATGTCTGACCTACTCGGACAATTGAACATCGTCAGCCGCGATTTCTGCTGAACTGAAGACAAAGGGGACTCGCATGAACATTCGTGTAGGGACGGCTTCGTGGACAGATCCTACCCTGATCAAGAGCAAGCGCTTCTATCCACCTGGCTGCAATAGTGCGGAAGCGAGGCTTCGTTTCTATGCAGGCCGGTTTCCGATCGTTGAAGTGGATTCGAGTTACTATGCCATGCCCAGCGGCGCGAATTCCTTGCTTTGGGTCGATCGAACGCCGGATGACTTCGTGTTCAACATCAAGGCATACAGGCTCTTCACAGGGCATCAGACGGGCCGCGATATGTTTCCGAAGGATATCCAGCCTGCGCTGCCTCAAAACGGCAAGAAGAACCTCTACTACAAGGATGTGCCCGCCGATGTCTGCCAGGAGCTTTGGCGGCGCTATCTCGAAGCTATTGACCCGCTGCGCGCCGCAGGCAAGCTCGGCGTCGTTCATTTTCAGTTTGCCCCGTGGGTAACGAGCGCTCCGAAGGACGCGGAACACGTTGCGCATTGCGCAGACGCTATGTCTGGTTACACGATGGCGGTCGAGTTCCGGAACAAATCCTGGTTTGATGAGAAGCACGTCGCCTCCACGCTAGCGTTCGAACGCGAGCGCGGTCTCGTGAACGTCATCGTCGACGAGCCGCAGGGAACCGGCAACAGCATACCGTCGGTGTGGGAAGTGACAAACGAGCGGTTGGCTCTTGTTCGACTTCACGGGCGAAATCACGAAATGTGGAACGTCAAAGGAGCTACTGCAGCCAGCGACCGGTTTAACTACGACTACAGCGAGCAGGAACTCGAGGAGCTTGCGGATCAGATCAACGCGATCGCGGCGCTGGCCGGACAAACCCACGTGATCTTCAACAATAACTACGAGGACCAGGGGCAGCGGAATGCCCAGACTCTGATGTCGCTCTTTGGGGACTCCGCAGTAATCGCGACATGACAATCTAAGGGATAGCGCCCCTCCGTCACGTTGATCACCATGACAGAGAGGCGCACATTTGAACACGTCTATATTCAGATCAACTTGGGGTGGTATCCCCCAGATAGGTCTGGATCGAAGGCAAGAGGAAGTCAGCAAAGATGCCCGCTCCAATCAACGCCCTCTGAGCCCCCCTGATCTGCTGCGGTGTGAACTGCTGCCAAGCCACGCGAGTCGTTACCCCGCCATTCACTCCCGGCCCGCGGATGATCTGCTCCGTCGAAATGTCGTACCTCCCGCCGCTTCGAACAGCGAGTTGCGTGTCGTTGGCGAGCTGATCCATCTGCGGCGCCGTCCTTGCGCCTACCTTGCCGCCGATACCACCGCCGATAGCGCCGAACGCAAAGCCCAACGCAGCCGAGACGCCTACCGCGCTGCCGCTGATCGACTGCCCTTCGGCGACACTGGTCAGCGTCGTGGTAGCTGCGCCGGCTGCGGCGCCGATTATGCCGCCGGAGAGTGCACCATAGATGACCGGATGCGCGCTGGCGGCGATAGGACCGCTGATTCCAGCCAGCAGGCCGCCGGCTGCGGCACCGATACCCGCGCTGATTCCCACCTGAATACCGAAGTCCTTCCACGAAAAATCGTCGCGGTGTTGCAGCGAATAACCAACCGCTGTAGCACCGCCGCCGATCAGTGCGCCGGCCGCCGCTCCTACCGCTACTGCCGCCAAGCCACTGGCCGCGCCACCGGTCGCGACGATCGCCACACCACTGGCGATCGCTACCAGCCCAATCACCAACCCGGCCCACCAGGCGGTGTGGCCGTCCGGATCGACGTGGTTGAGCGGATTGTTCAGCTCGAAGGCAAAGCGGTTCCACACATTGCATTGCAGCTCGCTGGTGCCGCCAAGACGCGTATCCGGGGTCAGGAACGTACCGAGAGACGGGTCGTAATAGCGTGCACCGAAATAGTAGAGCCCTGTCACTGGATCCCAGGTACGGCCTTCATACAAGGGGATGTCCGGTATCGGGCCGGAGACCGCTTTGACCATGCCGAAGGCGTCGTATGCCAATTGGTTTCGCAGCGCCCCGTTTGCGTCGAGGCAATGGGTAACGCTGCCCTTGTTGTCGCGACGGAAATAAAGCGACTGGCAAGTCCCCGCTTGCGTGACGATCGAGGCGAGCGCACCGGCGCTGTCAAACAGTGTTTTCCGGATGGTCGTTGCGGAGGCGGTTTTCACTACCTGGTAGCAGGGGTTGATCGTGAGCGTAACCGTGCCATCCGCGCTCACCTGACGAAGCCGCTGGCCCCTGTCGTCCGACATCGCCTGCAGAAGCTCCGTGCCGTTGGTATCCTTCACCATGCGCAGGCATCCCAGTCCGTCGTACTGGAACCCGAGCGTTTGTCCGCTCGAGGTCTGCGACAGGGTTCGGCCACACTGATCGCGCGTGGCACTGTAGATTGGGGCACCGCCGCTTTCGACCTGACGCGGGAAATGTGCGTCGTAGCTGTAGCGGCTCGCGTTCTTCATCTGCAAATTGCCGCCGGCGTCGTACTGATAGCTGGTTGCTTCAAAGCCGGGAATCGTTGCCGACACCAACCGCTTGCCCAGGTAAGCGAAACTTTGCGTCGAGTTCGCTGCGCCGTGTTGTTCCTGAATTTGCAGGACCTGGTTTAACTGATCGTACTGATAGTTCGAGCCGAACAGCACCTGCCCGCCCACAGTCAAGGATTCGGCATAAATCTGATCGAGCGGGTTGCGTTGATAGGCAAACGTCGCGCCGTTGTTGTAATTCATCGCCGAATAACTACCGGCGGGCGTAAATGCTGAATAGGTGACCTGCACGCCGTCCAGTGACTGTGCGCTCAACAACCCATCAACGAAAGTGCGCTGCAGCAGCGTCTGATCTGGCAAAGTCTGTTCCACCAGTCGCTTCGTCGGATCGTACTTCGATCGGGTCGTAAAGGTTTGTGCCTCGCCGATGAGCGCCAGCGTTTCCTGAGCGATATTTCCATACTCGTCGTAAGCGAAACTTCGCGTCGACTCGACGGTATCGCCCTGCGTGATAGTGATAACAGAGACGCGCCCCAGTCCATTCGATGCAGTGTCGTATTGGTAGGTAAACTGGCGCCCGTCCTGGAAGGTTGTCGTCAAGACCCGGCCAAGCAGATCGTAGCTGTAGCTGATGCTGGCCTGGGCAGCATCCGTTTGTGAGGATAGTAACCCGGTCGCGGGATCGTATTGATAGCGGATACCCGGCGTTGTACCGGTCGTGTTCTGGTCGGGGTTATCCAGCGAGGTTTTCCGGCTCAGCGAGTCGTAGGTCAGTGTGTTGTGGACGCCATTCGGATCGACCGATTGCCAGTTACGAGCCAGTGGATCGAACTGGAAGTCTGTGACCGCACCGTTATCGACGGCGACGGCGGTTTGCGCGATGCAATCCTTGCCGTCGAACCAATGGTGGGTAAAGGTCTGGACATACTGCTCCGCCGCGCCGGCCGCTTGCGTTTCCGTAACCACACCAGATCTGCCGTAAGCCCACCTGGTGGTCACCGACAATTCGCCATTCGCGCCACCTGGCTGTACTGCAAGAACGGGGCGGTCGAGCGCATCGTACTGGTACGACGCATAAAGCGCCGTCGAAGCGGAGACGAGATCCGTGCAGAAGAATGGAATGCCCTTGCGCGACGGCTTACCGGTGGCGGTGTAATCGAACGTAGCGGTTGAATACTGCTCGCTGCCGTTATTGCTGGTGCGCACGGCGGTCAGCCGCTCGCGCGACAGACCGTCGACGAACCGCAAGTTCGCGAGAAGGCTTCGTACGTTGTCGTCGGGAAATTGCTGCAAGATCAGGTGCTGCGAATAGATACCCTGCTGGCCATCGTCCAGATAGGCAACTGTTTCAAGCGACACGACTTTCGCCGCCATGAACTGATTGTGCATCGATCCGGTCACAAGCCCGGACAGCGTATTGGTGTCCGATTGCGTCCCCGCTGGCACAGGTCCCTGTCTGGCGACGAGACGGCCAAATCCATCTAGCGCCGAGATGGAAATAAAGCCGTTAGCATCCTGCTCTGCGACCTGGATGCCAAAGCGCGGATCGTAGCCGGCATAGCCGATTAGCGCGGTACCTTGCGCATTGCCCGGCGAAACCGTTTGATCGATGTAGGTGTTGTAGGTCGTCTCAAAGACATAGCGGGTGGTGCGATTGCCGGGCAGTGTTTCCGTCACGCGATTGCCAAAACCATCGTACTGATAGGTCGTCGTCAGGAAAACATGGTTACCGCTATCCCAGTTCGCCACTGACTGGCGGTTATAGGTGGTCGGAAAATACGTCGTGGCCGAGAGCGTCAGGTCGCCCTGGTTGAATGTAGCGATATTGGAATCTGCGGCGTTCAGCGAGGCCTTCTGGTGCGTCGGCAACCCTAACACCCAGGCGGTCTGATCGTTGACGACAGCGCGGTAGCGATAAAGCATCTCGCTACTTTGCAACGGCCTCAACATGCCTGGAAGAATGGGGTTTCCTTTGGGATCGGTCTGACTGGGTGATGCGACCACAGCAGGGTCGATATATTCGACATAGCCATACCAGGTCTCGCACAGATTATTCCCATATGCGTCGTAGTGCAGAATATTTCCATTCTGAACGTCAGCAAAGACGTTGGCAGTGACATAGTCGAAAGCACCATCGGTATAGGTGTAACGCAGTGTGCCAGTCGTTACCACCTCAACGCTGTTCTGCTGAGGATAGATCGTCGATGCGCGGCTCAAATAGGTCGTCAGCGTCAATTCCAGCGGCGCACCGCCCGATTCGGAGCTGACAGAGGCTACTTTGCCGGTAAGCGGGAAATCCTGGTTATAGAGCTGGCGCGTCAATAACTGTGTCGATGTATCGAGGGTGCAGACCTGCCGGAAACCCTGCCAGCCCCGCCCTAGCAGATCGATTTGCGCGTCAGCATAGGACAGCGTGTAGCCAAACGAATACGGATGGCGGTTTCTCCCCGGCGCATTGCTCAAGGTATAGCCGGACACCACATAGACAGCCTGACCGATTACAGATTGAATCGGGAACTGTGCAGGCGACAGGTGATTGCAATAACGCTGAGCCGAACTCTTCGGGAATGCGCCATTCTGTCCTCCAGAATAAACGGCAGGATTGGTGAGCGGCTGGTATTCGATGTTGATCAGACCGCCCAATTGATCCTCGATCGAGCTGACCAGATCCGGATAGGCCCCAGCGGACAGGTACGGCTGAATGTTGACACAACGATTCGCGTCGAGATATGCATAAAGAAGATCGGCTTTCCCGCTGCCGGTGACATCTCCGATCAGGAAGCTCAACTGGGGCAGGATCTGGTCGCTGCTTACGGTGGCGGCCTGAGAGTAATTGCCTGCCGGAGACGCCGAGTAGATAGCGAAATTCCAGTTCCCACGCTGGGGATCGGTCCAGCAGCCGAGAATATCGGAAGCATTTCCGCCAAAGAATCCCATTGGAAACAGGTTAGCGCAAGGCGTGAACCCGGCCGACACCGCGCCGGCGGTGAAATGCCCCACGCCATCCGACAGATAGGACTGAAACTTCATCCAACCGTCGCTATCCTGGAAAACCCGCACGATATCGGTCAACCCGTCCCCGTTCGGGTCGGCCGGTAGCATGCTACCCATCCGGGCGAACGGCACATCCAGCAACTCCCCGCTCGAGACGACATTGAATGGAGCGAATGCATTTTTTTCAGCCCGCGTGGTGATCAGGCAGTAAACCATGGTTTGCTGGGTCTCAGGATCCTCGGTCAGCAACACCAGATCGGTAATGCCATCGCCGTTAACGTCGGCGGCAAACAGGCTCGCGCTATTGGCTGGAAAGGGCAAGCTGGTCGCCACACTCGTGGTGTAGCCAAAATACTCACTGCTGCTATCGATCGAAGTGATGTAGCAATTCAACACCAGCGTTTGTGATTGGGTATCGCGGGTCGCCTGCACGATATCGGTTCTGCCGTCGCCATTCAGGTCGACTGCAAAAAACAGATCGTCGTCGGTAAAAGCATTAGAGGTGGTTACCGTCTGCGGCGCAGAGAAACCGTTGCCGTTGGATAAGGCGGTGTCGATGCTCAATGAGTTGCCGTTGCTCGCATCAGGGTAAATGACGAGTAGATCTCCGCGCCCATCGCCATCAACATCAGTCGCGAACAGTTTTTTTGCATCCGGATAGACGGTTTGCAGCCTGCTTGTCGGTTGCAAGGCAAACTCGACCTTGCCGTTGCTGTAATTCGCCAGGTAGGTATCGACGCATAAAGAACCACTATCGGGATCGTTGAAGAACTGTACGACATCGGTGAGCCCGTCGCCGTTGACGTCCATGGACAGAATCTTGCCGCTGCCAAGCACGGTATTCTGCTGACTACTATCGATGGATGGATTGGTCACGTCCTGCCAGGCTACCTCGATGTCGGGCAAGGCTGGGTTGCCTTCTCCTGCCGCCCCGGTCACCGACAGGGACACCAGCCGCGACAGCCGGGTCGCGCAACTGGTCGCATAATGCAGGCTGTAGGTGGTCACGACGTTGTCGGGATTATTTGCCTGACCTATGTAGCTGGTGATTGTGTCGAGGAGGCAGTCGACCTCGATCTTGCAGCCACCGACGTAGGAAACGATTTTGTCGTCGCGCGCGACATATGAAAAAACCACAAAGCGATTGGCCGAGGCGGCCCCGTCCTTGCGCGTCGTGTACTGGATCGTTTGCAGATAATAGGCACCGCTTTCCGGTAGACCGGCCACCGGGCTCTGCGTATACGTATACTCGATCCGGTTGCCGTTCAGATCCTGTATTGCGTTGAGCGCCCACACCCGCACGCCGCCCGCGTTAGCCAGAATCCTGCTGTCCGAGGTCTTGCCGTATTCGTGAATCTCGCCATTCTTCGACACCACAACAAAGCCATCGCTTTCGGTCGTGCCAGCAATCACCTTGACCCAGCACTGGACTTCGGTGGCATAGAGGGCTTCGCTCCCCCAATAATCGCCCGACACATTGAGCAGCCGCTGCCCATCCAGCAACAAACGGTCGCTATCGTTGAAATTGATCGCGCTCTTATATCCGTCGGTTGCGTAGTTGGCGCCGGTGCGCGTAATCGAAGATACGCCTTCGATACTCCAGCCCACGCCCAGTGGGCCGTTGCCACCGCGGTGGTTATAGTTAATTCCAAGGAGCGGACTGAGCCCGTTTATGCCGGGTGGAACCGCGATGGGAATTCGATAGGTCGCCTGACCGCTCGAGTCCACATTAAACGCGCCCTGTTTGATAGCCACTGCAGACAGGACATCGCCATTCTTCACGAGATTAATCACGTCAGACATTCGTGGTTCCTTTGGGCAAGTCAGAAACGCGCCCGGGTCGATGAAGCCAGCGCTCAGAAATGAATGTGGCCGATTAGCCTCACGGTTGATCGGCCAAAATCAATTAGGAAATTTGATCTTATTGACTCTTCTTTTCTGAAGGCGGGAGAAGGTCAGGGTATTGGCCTGTGGGAGGCTGCCCTTCTGGTCCGGTTGAACAGATGAAGTAGTTCGAGTTGGGCAGGGGGAAGAGTGAGGCGTTTGCTGTGGCGCCACTGCCAGCATCGTCCCAGATCAGCGTCGACACGGGTGTCGCGTACTTAACGAGATCGCTTCGCACCAGGGCCAAAGCAGGGTAGTTTTTGGGATCCGGAGTCTGGCCGTTCGTGCCAGGTCCGGTGAAGATGATTGTGCCGATAGCGATGTAATTCGGATCTGTACAATTCGGCTGCCAGAAAGAGTAATCTGAGTCTTTACCCGAGCCTGCGTCACACCAGATTCTTGAGAAGCCGGTGGGGCTCTTGAGGCAAGGATTAGCCGGGTCGTCATTCATTGGTTGAACGATGATGCATGACGACGGACAGGTGTCGGGATAACCCTGAACGGCCACCTGGCCAAGAAAGAAATGGCCTTCCGGCACTGTCGGTTGAAACACGCTTAAGTCCATGTTTGCGTGTAAGCCGTGGTCGGTACCCGCCAGTGTGAAATTTGCGCCGCCGCTGAGAATCGTCTGTTTCAGAAAGCTTTGCCCATCAAGAGCTTTCTCGTCCCCTACATCCTGTGCTTCAGTGCCATTACTGATTGCCATCTTTCTACCTCCGGTTGAGTTAACAGCGGAAAAATTTATGATTTGTATGGAGAATATAGAGGGTCAATGTTACTCGCAAGTGTAAAATGGCTGTGTAATTTTTACCGTTTGTACGCGGGTAAAGGAACCAAAGGCTAGTTGCTGTTTGGCTGGCTAACGGCAAGCGTTGGGAAAATCTGGAAAGCTCGAAAAGCAGGAGGGCAATGCAATGGCTACTGCCGTCACGGAAGTTGAAATCCTTCGCCAATACATTGATGGTGTCATGGCGCGAGCCGATCATCACGCTCGCGGCGTCGACGAAGTTGCACTACTGTTGATCGGCACAATCCTTTGGCGTAAGGATGCAGACCAAGAAATCAAAATCTTGACGAATGTCCTCTGGGTTCATATCGGGAGCAAGCGCTATGCGTTTGCGTATAACCACGCGTCAGGGGAAATCGAGATGCGAGAGGGGGCACGCAAGGTAGTGTCAAACATGTTTTCGATAATTCCGTTACCGCGGCCGCAGTAAAGTTGATCTTTGAAAGGCTATAGTAAATATTCAGTATGCTTTATCTCTGCTGCTCATGTGGTTTAAAGACGACTCGAAAAATTGACCAGGTCGTCCTGTGCGGCACGATCAAGCGCTACACCCCACGCTGGACGATGCTGGGCGAATCCGGCTTCGAGTGCTTGTCGGAGCCGAGTAGCACCCACCAGGCGCCCCACGGCCAAAGTCGTGCTATCTGATGCTCCAGATCTCGCAATCTGCCAGAGGTGCGCGTGCTCGACGGTCGGCTCAAGCTGGTCGGACAGGAAGCTGGCGAAGTCACTTATCGGAAGGATTCCACCCTCAGTGAGTACCGCGCCCAGTTGAACCGCGACTCGGATGATTGACGGCATTGCACCGTTAAACAGGTTCGCGTTTGGATCAATGCGCTGGGTTTCGAACACCGCTCCCGCAATCACGCGCCAAACCCCTGCCGTGTCGACAGACGCCGCCCCCGAAGCATTGAGCCCAATTAGACTCCAGGCCAAGGCCGGGTAGGCCGGGTTGTCGAGGTTACGGTGCGCGTCGTAGCTCAGTTGCTCTCTTAACTCGTAAGTATCTCGCCACAGAGTCTCGAACCACAGTTTCATGTCGGACAGATTCGAGAGCACAAGAGCGACGATGGTTGCCTCCGGCGAATTCGTGGCGAGCCCTGCTGGCCGCCCCGTAGCACTCACAAGCCCTTGCCGGACTGCTTCCGCAAGAATCTCGGCTGCCGCTATTGCATTACCTTGGGCCGCCAGAATCGACGCCTCGGACAAGACACGATGAACTCCCCAGAGGGGCTCCTCCTGGCGTATCCAGTCGAAAGCGGCTTCGCCAAGAGGCGTGATGCGACTTGACAATTGGATACGTAACCTGTCCCGCAGGCTCCTTTGTGCATTCACGTCTGCCTGGGCACGACCTGCCCGGCGCGGCGTGTCTCGCCAGATGATCTGCTGCAGCCATGCGCGGCCGATCCAGTTCCCATCGCTACGCGAGAACATGTTGTCGAGAACATGGCCGAGCCCAGTCTCGACTGCTGCCATGTCTTGCATGTCGGTGGCCGTGAACCGTGTCTCGATCGCATCGAACAAGGCAAAGATGACCACAGGCCCTAGGGGTGCCCCGTCGATCGAGAAGACATTGGGGGATGCGCTTACCAAGGACGCGGCCAAATCCAGATCGATTGGCGACAGGGGATCGCCAAATCCGTGCTGAAACAATGTCGGAAAACTGGCCAGCATTTCCATGTAACGACCGGGCCAGAGGGCTGCGGCAACCTGATGAGCCCAGCCTACTCCAATCGGCATACCGTCATATCGAGGCCAGAGGTCCCGCGACGTCAAAGGTCGTGTGGCGATTGCTTCGGCATACCGCCGCATCCGTACATTAAAGTGCGAATTCCAAAGTGCCTGCAGGTGCGTGCGCAAGAGCGCCAGAAGTGGGTAACTGTCATGTACATCCGCAACGCGACTGCAGACTATGGATGCCAATGTGGCGTTACTGACGTTGCCTAGCATCTGCAATGTCTCGACGATCCCGAAGTTCTCGGGTTGATCCATGCTGACAGCAATCGCGATGGCGGCCTGGCCCATGAGCCAACTCAGGCGAGCGTCTAGATGACGCGCCTGCCCTGGACTTGCGGCGGCGATGATTGCATCGCGCCAGCCCATGAGCCCCGCAGCTGCCAGGCACTCCGCTAAAGTGTTCGCACCTGATACGTCCAGCGGGCGCAACACAAGTGCTCCGAACTCATCCGTTGAGTCCTGGGCACGAAGCCACTCAACGGTCATGGCCAGGGCAGCCTCACCATCTTCTGGGCAAGGAAGGGTCAAGCTGTTGTCAGTCATTGCCTGTGTCTCGCGGCTGCATGTCCTGCGATCGCTCGATCCACTTCGCCAGACGTCGCAGTTGGTAACCGGCTTCCTGTCTCAGCGACCACGGCTGGGTGGGGCGATTGGTCCAATAAGTCTCGAAGGGCTCTGCTTCTGCAAATGCTTCCGCCAGCACGGTGCGTGTTTCTGTGGGTTCGGCGACCAAGGTCATCAGGCTGATCTCGCCCTTACCCATCTGGTTGAACGAGTGACCGGAGTGCCAAACCACATCGTCGACCTGCAAGAAGCGATCATGCAGGCGCCGGATCCGCGAAACCCGGATATCGATTTCCCCGAATTCCTGTGCGGGGTCTCGTAATTCCCTGATTTTCTCGAGCATCTGGTCTCCGAACAAGTCGCCGTTCGTGTCGGAGCGGCGGTTGCGACCAGGCCGAGGATTAATTAGACCTCGGATGGCAACACCTTGGTAGGACGCGGCCGTCGCGAACTCCTGAAGGTCGTCGGCGTCAAGATAGGGATCAACAAGGAAGACTTGAGTCCGGGCCGAGGCGATGAGTTCGCGAATCCACGTAACCGTGTCTTCCCGATCATTTTCGAATAGACGAGCGATGCGTCGGACCAGAGGTGCCTCAGCCGGCCTCAAGTCCCCGATGCGCTCACTGCGAGCCCGCTGCAGCCTCTCGAGTTGGCGGAGCGCGGTCGGCGGTGATTCAGCTAACATAGCAGGCTGCGGACGAACATGAACGGTTCGCGGCTGGGTCAACGGCGCGCGCCGGGGTGGTGCTACTTCTCGTGGATGTCCTTGTGGGGTGTGGCTCACACTGACGCTGCGGAAGAAGAAGCCTGGGGCCTCGTGATCGAGACGACCGCGAATATCACAGACCAGGTCATGGCGAATAGTCGAGACTTGGGAGGGTGCCTGGGCACGAAAACGGCCTAGGGCATCGGGCGTACCTTCTGCACGCCACGCAGGGGCACCCGCACGAAATTCTTCGATGCTCAACCTCAGGGTCGAGAGATTGGCGTTGCGGCGCGGCGCCCCCCCAACTTCAATGGTCTCTCCTGCCGTTGCCGAGCGATCTGCGATGCGGGTACCGCAGTAACGGAGAAGCGGGTTCGGAGCGACCAACACGCCTGAGCCCAACCAGTCGTCGTACGCAAGTAAATCGAAGTAAATATGCTGTCGCAACCATTCCCTAGCGCGGATGAAGGCTTCGACTTCGGTTGAGCCATTTCGGATTGCCTCGACCGGCTCGGCTAGCGCCTCCATCGGGATCAGACGGTGCAGCCGGGGTCTACCATGCCAAGCGGGTGAGAAAGGCGGCGGCTCAGATAAGACTATGAATCCATTGTAGTCAGGCTCAGGCGCCAGGCGGGCCATCGTTATCGGGACGTCGCGGCCGGGGATCAAGGCCCGGCCCTGCTTGAGCGTCTCATACCAAGCGATTGCGTCCGCCAACGATAGAACGATTCGACTAACGCAGAGGCGATCAGATCCGAAGTTCCGCCACCATCCACCATTCGGGGGCTGCGGCGGGACCGGCATCTCCGCAGGCAGAAGCTCGACGGAAACAAACAGCAGATAATTGACGCGAGCCCGAATGAGGGTCACGAGACGGATCACTGCAACAGAGTAATCGCCCTCCACAAGAGTTGGCCATTCGTCGTCTATTGATTCCGGCACAGCGAAAACGGTCTCTTGCATAGCCCAGCCATATGCTTACTTATTCAGATCATCGCGCAGCCCCGGGGTATTCTACGACAACCGAGCCGCATGCATCTCGCCGGCACGCCCACTCAAGATTTTAGACATGGCGTTCCGGGCCTTCATCCTGTAAATCCGGCATCTAGCATCTGAATGATGGTGCAGTAGATCGCTTGTTCGACATCACTCGAAATTCTGGTAGCAATACGGATCACGTCGTTAGTTTCCTGATGCTGGCTTTGCTCTTCGTTCAGTATGCGCGGTCTCAACCGGTAGTCCCCCCGCTTCTAACGGAGTTCAGAAGTAGAGGTCATGCCGCGATGGGCAACTTCTGTTTGGGCGGTACGCCGCCAATGGCCGTGTTCGGCCTCTCGTGATTGTATGACCACAGCCA
>SDBV01002391.1_pt1 | contig 28022 bp, 32 predicted proteins | sample 2277081 | NCBI WGS metagenome assembly SDBV01 (sample SAMN10402039, study PRJNA504765) | marine sediment metagenome | isolation source: marine sediment core GS10_PC15, 223 cmbsf | place: Arctic Ocean: Southern Knipovich Ridge | collected 2010 | reverse complement strand
GCCAGAAAGCCCCGCAAGAAGCCCAAGCCGCCCATGTTCGACCAGGTGATTCTCAGGTGGACAGAGCAGATCAACACGATGGCCGATGCCATGAACACCGTCACAGAGGACGATCTTCGTACATTTGCCAAGCAGAACCCATCCAAGGCTAAAGGTCTGGCTGAAGCGATTGAAAGGCTGGAGGATTCCTCGACTCGTGTCTGGAACACCCTGCCGGCCAAGGCCAGAGTCTAGTTGTAACCCGGAGATAATGGCTCCGGGAGAAAGGATCAAACCATGAGTTTGGTCAATCGAGCCTGCAAGAAGGCAGGCATCAAGTTGAATCGGGACGTTCCCGTCCGCACGGTCAAGGGCAAGAACGGCGGCCCTGACAGGGTCGTTGCCGACTGCCGAGCACGCACGATCGCCAAGATGATCGGCATGCTTCGGAACCTCGAAGAGGACTTCGAGCTGATGGCAGCCGACAAGGCCCGGCTCGCCGACGAGAAGTCCGTCCTCATCCAGACGCTCGCCAAGAAGCAGGAGACGCTCATCAATGAGCGGATCGAATGCTCGACGATCGGGGACGAGGACCGCGACTACATTCTGAACGGCCCCAAGTCCAGGGCGCACTCATTGCCCGCCGCGACGGGCTGAACCCAGCCCCCCCCACATCGCAGCCCCCCGTCATCGACCGTTGGCGGGGGGTTGCTCATTTGACGTCGGCATCCATCGGGCGTACATTACCCGTAGCTCTGGAACACCCAACCCAAGGAGACGACCCACTGTGTTTGAGCGACTGACAGATCGTGCCCGCAAGGTGATGGCCCTTGCCAATCAGGAGGCCCAGCGGTTCAACCATGGGCACGTGGGGACTGAACATGTCCTGCTGGGACTGGTCAAGGAAGGATCCGGCGTCGGTGCCAACGTCCTGAAGAATATGGACATTGATCTTCGCAAGGTTCGGGCGGCAGTGGAGTGGCTTCTTAAGTCCGGCCCTGACATGGTGGTCGTAGGCAAGCTGCCGCTGACGCCATCGGCCAAGATGGTGATTGAGTTTGCGATCACTGAGGCACGATCTCTCAATCACGACTACGTCGGCACAGAGCACCTTTTGCTAGGACTGGTGAAGCAAGAAAGCGGTATCGCGGCACATGTACTGCTAATCCTTGGTGCCAAGCTGGAGAAGATCCGTGCGGAGGTTCTGGAACTGGTGAAGGCTCGCGGTGGAGCCGAGGATGACAAAGCGAAGCCCCGCAAGACACTTGCCAGTTGTTTGGATAGCTTAGATTTCAAAAGTGAAACTAAGCTAATCGGTGACTTTTCCTGCCGCCTGACATGCGACGAGAAGAATCAGTGGGTCCGCTACGTCAGGATGACAGACGAGATGATTACGTACCACGTTACAGCAAGTCGCCACAAGAACGACCCATCTGAGCTGACCGCAAGGGCATGGAACGAAGCCTGCAAGGCCACCTTTGCGCTCGCGGAAGGGTGGTACGCCAGCCTACTGGAACGCCGCGAAGCCTCCGAAGCGCTAACCACAAGAGACTGACTGCATGAACCAGAAAACCACTGCCATGATCGAACTGCCGAAGTACAAGTGCCACAAGGAGGTTCACGCACTGAGGATCAGTGCCTTTAAGGGGCCGCCTGCGACCAGCGTTGACCGTGGCGTCCTGACGTTCGAGAATTGGCGGTTCACCCAGATCATCGTGGATGCTGACTGGATGGCCCGGTTCAAGGGCGATGCGAGCGACCTGGGCTACTACGTCGTCTACGCGGACGGCTTCAAGTCGTGGTCGCCCACAAAGGTGTTTGAGGACGGCTACGACAAAATCTGATGCCCCGGACCGTCCCACAGCTCACACCGAAGCAGCTTGCCACCTTCGATGCTTTCAAGGCCATCGAGAAGGAAGGGGTGCCGGCACAGATCCAGCGGGTTGCCGACATCATGGGCGTGTCGCTCAGCACGGCCTTCGATCATATCGAGCAACTGGTCATCAAGAAGATGCTCAAGAAGGTCGCATTCGGTGAAGGCCAGCACCGTTACTACACCAAGAACTTCTGCCCGACGTGTGGCAGGAACATCACCAAGAAGCGATAGGAGAACACCGTGTTCCAAGAGATCCTCCAAGACCACCGCACCGACAACAACGGCAACCCTGCCGGTGGCAGGACAACAGGCACGGGCATCGACATCCGGTGGCAGGATGGCCCCCTCGGCCGCGGAAACGAGAGAGCTGTGCCCAACGGTGCATTCGTCGAGGCAGTGATTAAGGCTGCCATTGGCCGACTGGAGTTCTACCAGAACGGCCAATTCTCTTGTGAAGAGAATGCCAAGGCCATCGAGAAGCTGGGCGAGGCCGTAGTTTGTTGCCGGCAACGATCTGCGGACCGAATAACACGAGGCGTCGAAGGAACACACGCAGTCTAAGCCACAGTGGCCGGTGTAGGCCACACGTCAAGTCCGCCACCCCAAACTGTTGCACGGCAGGGGTGGCGGCTTTTTCATGCGCATAGCATCAAGGCATGATGCCGCACCTCGACCACACCACAGCGAGAGTGCCATCGCCCACAGAAGAACTCTTCGACTCGATGGCCCGCCACGCCTACGCCGAGTTTGTTGAGGTGTGGGGCATGATACGAACACGAGATCATGCCAAGGCCGAAGGCGATCTGCTCTCCTGGGAGCATCTCCATGAGGACCGCAAGACGGCATGGAGAAGTGCGATGCGTGCGGCATACTGCCGCCTGGCCATCACGGGCGGCGCGAAGGTCGCCCGGAACGCCTAGTCCGCGGGGCCGTGTACTTGTACTTCTTCTTGCGGTCTGGCGGGTTGTAGACCTGCACGCCGGCACCCATTACCTCCGGGATCATCAGCTCCATGGCACTCCACTCGTACTCCTCGTAGACCTCCAGTGCCGTCTCGATGGAGATCGGCACTGCCAGGTCCATCGCGAGCTGGCCGACAAACTTGCCAGAGATCTCTCTAGGGTCATACCACGGATCGCCAAAGTCGTAGGGAGTCTTGTCCCACTGCTTGCCCTCGCGGATACGCAGATAGACGCTGGGCAGTGGTGACTCTTTGCCCTTGAGCCAGAAGGCAAAGGTCATCTCGGAGCTGGCCTTGACCATCTCCTTCTTGTCCAGATCGAACTTCCTGCCCCAGGAAGCCTGGGCGATCATGCGGGCAGTGGACCCCCAACCGCCGAACATGTCGATGGTCGTCTTGCCGACTCGGATCCGGCCGAACGTGGGGCTCATGATGTGGTAGTCGAACTCGGCTTCCCAATCGAACCACTCTGCCATCACCCGGAATATGGCCAGCAAGCCCGCATACCACAGGACGTCCGCCACCATCTGTGAGGCACCGACCCAACGTAGGCCCTTTGTGTTCATCAGCTTGGCGGTGGCAATGGGATACTCGATCTGGCTGAGTGCGTACTTAGGTGCGAAGAAGAAGGAGTTGGCAAACACGTCGAAGTCGCCCATACTCCAGTTGGACCGGCCTGTGGCAGCGTTGACGAACCTCGCCAGCTTCATGTAGGCGTCCTTCTTCTCTGCCGCCGTCATGTTCTTGTTGGCCCAGATCTTCTTGGCCCACTTGTCGAAGATGGCAACACGCTGGACGTTCAGGAACGTGATGAATGTCCGCTCACTCCACCGGACACCCATGACCTTGTGCAGGTGACGCAGGATCGGCGTGTTCTCGAACAGCCGACCCATCATCATCTCCTCACGCTCATTGAGGGCTGACCCATGATGGCTGGCCAGGTACAGGCGAGAGTTACGTCGCAGGTTGGCCCACTGACCCGTCTTGAGTCGCTTGTCCACGGCCATGGCGTACCGCTCACCGAACACGAACGGCACGGCAGCACCCAGCTCATGGATGAGTGGTTGGATCCCACCGATGATCGGATACCTGCGGAACAGCTTGTTGCCCTGTCTGAACGTGGCAGAGAGGTCCCAAGCGGCCTTGAGGGTCTTGAACGAACTGGCAGACCGCAGGACAGCCTGCTGCCAGGCCACGTCCGGTTTCATGGTGTGACTTCGGAGCTTCTTGGCGAACGCAGCTCCGAACGCACGCTCCAGGTGGGCAATGACGTTGGGGAAGGGGACCTCACCCTTGCGGAGCAGACGCATCAGATCCATGGTGATCGTTATGCGTTGTTGTGACGACATCTGCTTGGCATGTTCATGTCTGATCCAGTGCCAGCCGATCTCTTGGATCTGTTCCTCGGTAAGGAAGTTAGCCAGTGCCTCGACGTTGTTCTTGGGGATCCTGCCCTCAAGCTGTTTCATAGCCATCTTGACCATCACCTGCCAGTCAGTCCCTTCAGCAACAGCCTCACTCTCAATTCGCTTGATGATCCTCGTCTGCTTACTCCGCTTCTTCTCCTGGAACGCCTCGTAGTCCTCCTGAATGGTCTTGGACTGGCTCATCGCTTCGACCATTGCCTCAAGGGTTGTGCGGGCGGCAGGCTGGTCGCTCTCCATGACCTCCTTGGACAGGTACTGGGAGGGCTTGAACTCCTTCTTGAGGGCAGCCCATATCTTGCCGACGTGCTTGCCGATGCCTGGACCGAACGTGTCGGTGAGGATCTGCCGGGCCGCGGCGAACGTGTCCACCGTGAACTGCCTCAGCCAGCGTGCGGCAGCGGCAGTGTGTTTGACAGTCCACTTGCCGGCAGCCAGTCCAGCCTTCACGGTTGCCACCAGCGGCTCCAGGCTGACCAGACCACGGCGGGAAGGGCCACGCTTGCCCTTGGTCTCAAGCGTTTCACCGGCAGGGGCGGGGGGAAGCGACGGTGAGCCAGCTTCCAACTCTGGCTTGACGTCGAACTCCTCTGCCTTGATCTCTCGTTCTTTCGCAATTCGCTCCAAGGCCCCAGGTACGTCGCCGCCCTTGTCGGCATCAACAAACAGTCCTGTCCTTAAAAAAGTCTTGTCCTCTGGAGTGGAGGCGATGATCTCGCCAACCTCGTTCGGTGTGCCTCTAACCAGTCCTTCCTGTTGCGGGCCAACCGGAGGTCGAATCGACATGGCAAACTTGGTGCCCTTTGGAAAGTCTCGTCGTATGCCTTGAAGGAGTGTTCCCGGCTCAACATTGGCAGGTATGGGTCGGCGAACGTCCACCACAGCCACGTCATCTGGGAATGGCGGCTTGTAGTTCGGATCGTACATTGGCAACCCAGTGGCCCTAGCTATGTCCTCATCCGACATGGCCGTTACGTTGGGGTGAAGAGCCATGCCCCTCTCGTCTATGGGTGCCTTCTTCTTCGCCTTCGGCTTCGTGGCAGGCTCCTTCAGCCGTGCCTCAAGTTCCGCCCTCTTGCCAGTTGTCAGCAGCCCACGCTTCTTGGCCTCCTTGCGCAACTCGCCGAAGGTCATTGAGGCATAGTCTGGTAGCGTTTCACTGGGTGGGGTGGGGGCAGGTGCCTCGACGGTGGGCTTCGCCGCCTTGTCTCTGGCTCGCTTCTCAACAAAGTTCGTGATGCGGAGATCCAACTCCTCAGCGAACGCCTTGATGCGGTCTGGAAACTTAGAGGCGATGTCCTCTGTTGCTTGTAGATCAGCACCGGCCTCAGTCTTAAAGAGGTCCGCTACAACAGCATCAAGCACCCTCTTTCCTGCGGTCCTTCCTTGTGTCTCGTAGGCTAGAATGATGTCGGCAACCGCAAACTCACTGATGTGCGTTGCACCGACAATGTTTCCTGCCTCGTCAAGGATTGGTCCAAGTTCTGGATCTTCAAAGGCAGCATTCTTTCCAACTCTCACGAGAGCGTCTTGTGCAGTAGTTTCTGCACCTGCGTCTCGCATTGCCTTGTGCATCCGGCCGTGTGCCTCACCGGCAGGCTCGGCGGCTGGCGTTGTTTCAGCCACGGCATCTGGTGCCTCACCGCCAGCCTTGCCAGCAGCCTCGGCTTCCAGCGTCGGCGTGGGGGCAGGAGGCACGCCCTCCACCTCCTCCACCGATATTGGGGGACCGTATGCCTCAATGGGACCCTGCCGCTCACGGGGACCCTGAAGCTCCTGTGGGCCTTGCACCTCATCAGGTGCCGGAGGTGTGCCAGGCCGGTGCGGCACCGCTACAGAAGCCGTGCTACCGAGCAGACCACCGATCCCGAACTCCAGGGCACCCTCACGCCGGTATGCCGGCGTCTTCATGTAGTCCAGCATCTCCTGATCGTCGTTGACCAAAGCAATGGAGACATCGCTTAGCAACTTGTCGGAGAGCTCTTGGGTTGCCTCACCAAAGAAGCCGACAATTAGCCGTCCCGCCCACTCACTTACGATACTCTTCGCCTTCTTGATGGCCGGCTTAGTCAGCTTGTTGATCACCGTTCCGCCGAGGTAACGGTTGGTGATATAGGTCCATCCACCAGAGATGGCGGCATCCTTGCCTGCCTTGCGTATGGCATCGTCCTCGTCCATCCCCTCGCCGATGTACTTCTCCTTTGACTGGATGTACTGACTGCTCGCCTCTGGACCGACCCCAAGCAAAGAGAAGGCAATCACCGGGGGTACGCCCAGCATGGTGGCACCGACCGTCGCAGCGATCTGTGAGGTGAACTGCGGGGCTGTTCGGGCAGCGCCACCGATGAGGTCGCGGGCGAACCCGCCAGCACCTTCACTGCCAGCACCGGACGGTGGTAGTTCCATCGTCCCCACCGCCCCGTAGGCACGCAGATAGCTCGCCGCTTCCCTGGCCCAAGCGATGCCGGAGAGGTCGCCAGCCATCTGGAGCATCTCGCCGGTGAACTCGACGCCGCTGGCCCCGACACCCCACAAGGCACCCACAGCAGCCTCATGCACAAAGTTGCGGTCGATCGTGGCACTACGGCCAGCCGCAGCCTTCTTCATTGCCGGGATGACGAACTGCTCACGAATCTCTCGGTTGGTGTACGGACGGCTCGGAGGCTCCGGCTTCGGAGCGAAGCTGTCTATGAAACCGCCTGGCAGCGAGGGGGTGCTGCCAAGCGGAGGAGAACGTCCATCTTGATCCAGGATCGCCTGGAGGTCCGGTGCGAGACTGGGGGCATCATCCAGGATTGACTGGAGATCCGGTGCAAGCTGAGGCATCACGGCACCTCAGTGACTTCAAAGACCCTCATTGCCTTCTCAAGACCTTCGGATGCCACCACGATCTCCCACTCGTCCTTGGTAAGCCAGCGGTCGGCCGCACCTGAGAACACGTACTCACTGGACGTCGGAGCCGGCCGGGCAGCGGGCTCCGGTGTCCCGCTTGTGGGAGCGGGTGCTGCACCGGCCGGCTTTGCTTGTCCTCTCGCGTCCCATGCCTCGCGTGTCGCCTGCCCATTGGCTCGATCCGGGTCGGCAGTAGACATCACTTCCTTATCCAGCTTGTTGATCTCGTCCAGGAGCAAGGCACGCTCCTTGATGAGAGCACCGATACGTTCATGCTCAGCAAGGAGGTTCGCAAGGTCCACACTGGCATCCTCAGAGACGGTGCCTTCTGCCGTGAAGATGTCGGCCTCGTAGAGTTCTTGCCAGTTCTCTATGTACGCCTCCGTCATGGGTTCGATCATCGCGTCCATGCGTCCGATGCCTGCGTAGAGCTTCTGGCGTGCCGCCTGCTGGCTGGTCGTGTCGATCGCACCGGATTCAGCGAGCTTACGACTCCTAGCCTCCCTGGCTGCCTCAAAGTTCTTCTGTGCCCTGTACTCACGATTGGAGGCAGCCTGTGCCTTAGCCTGCTCCGGGCTCATCGGCGCCTGAGGCATCGGCTTCATCTCACCACCAGAGAAGATCAGCTCCCCACCGTCAGGACCGATGTACTGCTCGCCTTCACGGTAGGTGCCGCTGGGCAGGCTCTCTGGTGGTGCGGAGAGTTGGATCGGCTGGCTGGACACTGCCTCGGTCGGACCACCTGCCACGCCGGTCATGGTCTTCTCGCTCACACGCCTGCCAGCCATGCGGTCGGCAATTACCTGCTGGGTGCGGACCTTCTTGATGCGGGCAGCCTCCGCACGATTGTCGTGCTTGGAGGTGTCCATCGTCCCAGTCTTGGGGTCCCAGATGTGCCGTAGTCCAGCCTTGCGATCTTCGGCAGCCTGCCGACGACCCTCCATATTGGCACGGTCCTTGTCCGTGATGTCACGGTTGGGACCAACCCTCAACCCACCGGGCAAGCCGGTCTTCTTGAGACTGCCATCATCTTGAACCGTGTAGATAGCGCCGCCGATCGAGTGCTCACTGCCCTTGACGAACGGCCCACTCTTGAGAGGCACGTCCGGCCTGGCCCTGGTGGGAACATCCTTCGACGTGATGCCGGTGGCACCCTTGATGCCCTGCCCCTTGCCACCTGATCGGATGATGCCGCGACCCGGTGCGTTGAACTTCCTCTCCCTCGAAGTCAGCGGGAGACGGACGTTCTTGCTGGCCTCGGCCTCGTTGGCGTAGGAGGGGTAGGCACCAGGCTGCCGGGCCACGGGCTTCTTGTTGCCCAGGATGTCCGGCGCTTGGATGGCCAGCCCACCACCACCTGAAGGTGAACCTGCCAGCGAGGCAGGAGCCAGTTCCGGCCGATGGTCGTAGACGTGTGCCATATCAGCTCTGAGCCACTGTCGTGGCACTGTCACTCAAGAACTGCCCGCCGTACTTGATGACATTCCCTGTGTAGGTGATGTTCTTCAGGCCGTTGAGGTCGGTCACGATGCCGCCCCATATCTTCGTTGCCGCCACCGACAAGCCATGAGTGGTGTTCCGGGAGAAGTCCATGGTGCCGGAATAGTTGTTCAGGGCAGTGCCGATGTTGCCCGTGCCGTTGTAGAAGATGTGGGCACCGTGGTTGTTGATCGTGGCCGTCGTGCCCTTGGTGTGCGTCACCACTCCACCGGAGGCAGTGATCGTCGTCGTCTCGTGGTCGATCGTGACGTTGCCGGAGGTGATGTTCGCCAAGGTCGTTGCCGTGCCAGAGGTGCCCAAGTGGACCGTGGCAGGAGAGTCGGACTGATAGTAGTTGGTCACCACCGTGCCATCGGCCACGTCGATGCGACCCTGCACTCGTCCGCCGAGTACTCGCAGGTCGGTGATGGTGCCACCAGCCAGCATGAGGGCCTTGGACGTGTTGGGCAGGGCGGCGACCGTAATCGCTGTGTGCGTGCCCTTGAGCCAGATGCTCTTGGCATTGCTCTCGATGACCGTGATGCCCACTCCACCGTTGGAAGTGCAGTCGAGCTGGAGGTAGTACTTGTTGGATGACTGCCCGATCAGCCCGCGATAGCTGGGCGGGATGCGGAACGAGTTGACGTCGATGGCTGAGTCCACATGCAGGCTGTAGAGGATGTCGTAGCTGACCTGATTGCCGGCAGCGTCCACGTCGTCGGGGTGTGGCAGGATCTTGATGTCGTCGTCGTTGACGATCCCGCCAGTGTCCAAAGCCTCAGTCTCGTCTGTGAAGTTGCTGGTCGAGTAGTTGCCGGTGCCGTCCACGGCCCAGTCGTTGGGGCCTTCAGAGAGCTTTGAGCTGCCTGATCCGTCGTTGGTGATGGCGGCAACACCGTTGCCAGCAGTTGACTCAGCTTCCGTCTGGAAGAACGGGACCCCGGCAGTCTTGGCCGTGCCCGTGATCGAGTCCGTGCTGCTGGCAGCCCAGGTTATCACACTGAAGAGGGTCTGATTGCTCGCCTGGAGCAATGCCAGGAGTACGTCCCTCACGCCCGTCTCGATTGCGGAGCTCGTAGCCGTGGCCGTGATCACCTGCTTGGTGCTGCCGTCGTTAGCCGTCAGCGTGATGGTGAGGGTGTCGGCACTCGCCCAGGTGAGCGTGATCTGCAACACGTCGATTTGTGCCACCGCGGTAGCACCACCGATCCAGTTTACGTTGGGCATCCATGCCTCCTTCGCTGACTATAGGGCCGCTGTGGCGGCTTGTAGATCGTTTAGATCCTCATGCGATGATTGCCTTGATCCAGACGACCGCCTGAACGTTGTTCCATACCATCGTGCCGGTTTCCACCATGGCGCCGCTGACGATATCGTCAGCCGATCCTGATATCGAAAGACCAGTGGCCTTGAGTGTCTTGAGTCCCGTGCCGGCAGCGGAGGTGTACTGGAGTTCGGCGGTGGCCTGTGTAGCGTCAGCGATTCTTATCTCATGCGTAACATCGCCGGACGTAGCGGTGACGATGTTTACCACGCAACTCACCGCGACAATCGTGTAGTCCCACGGGATCATATAGCCACGGACTGCGCTACACGCAACACTGTCCACCATCTGGTCGTAGGCATCGGCACTCTTTTGTGTGGAATTGCCGAACACCAGCGGGAAGACATGCTCGAAATTGCTGACCGCAAGACTGTGGAAGTCGTGGGCCGTGCCCGTGACGGTCAGGGCCGTGACGTTGTTTATCTTTGTGATGGCTGACGTATCGGTAACAAAGCCGATATTGTTATTGCCGTCGGGGCCGATGAGCTGTGTGGTGGGGAGGATGATTCCTGCCGTAGTCGTTAGGACGCGGTTACACGTCACCTTCGGTAAAATGTCCGCCGTAACTTCTAGCGCGTCTGTACCAGCATGATCCACCAATACAATCCGCCCCTCGGTCCCACCGCCGTGCTTGCCGCCTGCCGTCAGCGTGACTGTGCCGCCGTCACCGCCACTGCCAGTACTACTGCCTGCGGTGATGCCAACGCTGCCGCCCGTGCCGCCGCTGTTGCTCCCGCCCGTTACGGAGAGGGCGTTGTTGCCCGCCGCGGACAGCAGGCTCAGGGTGCTGGCACCCGTGATGATCCGGGCGTTGGCAATGTCCTGGCTGGTGAGGTCAAGGTCCCGGTTGAACTCCACCACAGGCGTGGCCGCGTTGGTGATCTTGAGTGCTTCCGTGCCACCGTGGTCCTTGAGGATTACTTCGGCTTCTGTGCCGGAACCGGCTGCTGCACCGGGCGTGAGTACCACATCACCGCCGTCACCGTTGACGAGCCCGCCGGCTCCACCAGTTACAATTACCGCACCGCCACGAGTGGTGCCCGCTCCTCCGAGAATATTTACCGCGCCACCAACCGCAGTTGAACTTCCACCCGTCAGGCCTGCCGAACCCCCGCCTGACGCAATGAGGTCAGCCGCACCCAAGACGCTCGCTGGTGCCCCACTTGTGCCACCCGCCTTCAGCAGAGCACTGCCCGCCGCAGTAATACTCCCGATCGCAGTCACATTGTCCGAGTCATCCACAAGGATCCCGGTGCCCTGAATGCCGTTGGTCCCGCTACCACGCAGCAGGGCATTGTCCACCCACGCACCGGACGGGTCAGTGATCCGGTCCGCCAGCTCGTCCAAGGCATCAGAAACCTTGTCCGGTGGGTCAACCCAGTCGGCAGGGTCGTTCGGCTGGAAGAGGGTGAGCTGGGCGTTAGGTAATCTACTCATAGCATTGACACCACGGCATTGGCGGCAGGGTCATTGGTTGGCTCTGCCGTCGAGGTAAGGAAACGGACGTAGGGCTTACCGCCGACCTTGATGTTCACCCTCGCTGTCTTGGAGGTCGTGAACGTCACGGCAGGATCGAAGTCGATGGCTTTCTCGTAGTCACCGATCAGCACCGTCCACTGCATCTTGACTACGGCAGTTGACCAGGTGAACGCGGCGGCAACCTGGATGTCAGCCGTCATGGACATGAAGGGACCAACTGGGATCCAGGCACTTGCCACTTCGGTGGTGGCAAGGTTCACGGGAACGATAAGCGGAGCGTGACTTGGCATCAGATGTACGCTCCAGTCAAAGTTCCGCTGATCCCTGGGTTGGCGGGATCGGGAGCATATGCCCCGTCAGGGCATTGCCCAAAACCCTTGGTGTACGCCGCCACGAAGGTGGGGAAGGGCACAAGGATCGCCATCTCCCATCGTGGAGGATCGTCGTCAGGCGGGTTCGGGTTGCACTTGACCCCCGTAAGCAAGAAGGTGGCACAATTCGTATCAGGCACACCCTCGAACGTCATGTCGCACTCGGTAGCAACGCACCCGGCATCACTGCACTGCCACTTCAGTAGGTTCACCACCCACCCGTTCTGCTCGGCACCGATAAGAGTCGTCTCCAGCACCCATCCAGACGGGAAGCATGGTGTCAGGTCGTCGCAGTCCACAAGGACCGGCGGCGGTGCCTCTGGCATCACCACGCCCCGATCCACGATGACCAGTGCCTTAGCCAAGGATGCTCACTACTTTCCGGTGCACGCCGTTGAGCAGCTCCTGCCGCTCGGTACAGCCCTTGCACTTATTGACGCCCAGCTTGCTCAGACCGTTGGCGATGTGGTCGCCGAGGTATTGCTGGCCGGGCACCACAATCTGTGAGGTTGGCCTTGCGCCGTCTACAGGCGTCATGCCCACGACCTTGTCGCCCTCGACGAAGAGGCAGACGGACAGGCGGCGGCCGTTGTGCGTCCAGTGGATGGGGGGGAGCTTGATCATGTGATGGCGATTGAAAAGCTCTGCTGAAAGTCAACGCAACCGGGGGGGATAACGCTGGGTCCGTCGGATTGCCAGGGTGCGGACGTCGGGCACACCATCGGGTCGGTGTACTGCCGAATGGTTATACCAGCGGGGACTTCGGTGAGCCCGCCGAATGCCCTCCAGTGATGTGGCGGGGGGGTCACATCGCAGGTCATGCCAGCGCCGAACGACCAGAAGTTACCGAGACCCCAGAAGTCAGAGCATTGATTGGGGCCGGAGCACCCGCACAGGACCCGCTGCTCGCCGTCTACCGTGCCCTGCCCCATGTTGAAGCAATCTGGCAGGGCAGGCACACGCCACCCCGGTCCACCAAAGCCTGGGTGAGCCAACTGTAAGGGTGTCGTCATTGTCCACTGGTGAGTATGGACAATGCCGAACGGATTGCCCGTGCAGTCATAGGTCGTCGTCACAGAGAATGATGTGACAGCACTCGGCAGACAAGTGGTCCAGCCAGTGTCATTGAAGTCCAGGCACCCCTCAATGATCGGCGGCGGTGCGCAGCAACACTCCGTCCCGCCAGTGTCGATCAGGATGCCTTCAGGACTCATCAGGACTGGCGGCGGCATCATTGCACCCGCCCAATCAGTTGTGGTGGCGGCAGGATCGTTGGGATGCCCTGCGAGAACCCTGGCAGCGCCGAGCCAGGCAGGCGTGCCGCACCAGCAGGGCACTCGCTGATCTTGACATCCTCAGTGATCCAGATGGCGTACTCTGCGGGCTCGGCGGGGTTGCCTGGGACGAGGACACAGCATGTCCCTGGCCCCCTCCATGTGCCAAGGAGAATGTTTTCACACTCCCCTTGAAGCGTGAGATCCTGGCACCCGCCAGCCGGAAGATCGCAGGCCCCCAAGTTCTGTGGGACCTTCGGATCGCACACCAGGTCGCCTTCCGGCACCTCATTCTTCACCTTCCCCACCATTACCCAGTCGTCCACCAGTGCCGCGTGGAAGTCCACCAGCACGGTGCCACCAGCAGGCTGGCCACCGTCAAAGAAACGGTTGTACGGAATCACATATGGGATGCCGTCACAACGTGGCGGGGCAATGGTGCTCGTGCACCCGCCCGGCGGATCGCTGTCCAGTGTGGTAATCGTCTCGGCAAGGTTCTGGATCATGTATGTGGTGTTGAACGCACCCGGATCCACTACCTCCATGATCTTGCCCATGAACACGTCCGAGGTGCCGGCAGGTACAGCCTTGCCCGCCTCTGAAGTCTCCAGCAGATGTGCCTCGATCGACTCGTGCAGCTCTGCGAAACGGTGCATTTGCTCTGCCATCTCGTTGAGGAGAGTCTTGAAGTCCTCACTGAAGATGCTGACCTTGTCGAACGGGTTGTACATGTTGCCTGAGAACATCAGCCGAAGATCCCAATGGGGAAGGCACCACCAAAGGGTGCCGCGGGATACTTGTCCTCGTTGAACACCTGCCATGTGCTCCCTGTGAACGTGGCACGCTGCTCAATCCACCGGAATGAGTAGGTGAAGAAGTACTGCACCTGGAACTGGAACGGTCCAAGCCACTTCACCTTCGCACCGTCATAGCGAATCTGGTTGGCGGCATAGGTACCGGGCAGGTCCGCCAGGCCCAAGAAGATGATTTCACCGTCATTGACGTGGCCGACAAGGCCTTGGACGCCAGGTGTGCCTGATGCGTAGGGGCTGTTCGTCAGGACCGTATTGACGACGATCCGAAGTGCCGGCTTCTTGTAGATCCGGCGTCGGGGCTCATTGCCCTCATCGCTGGCGCCAAGCACGTCATTCCTGAAGTCGATGTCACCGCCAGGCAGCCCATCCGCAAACTGGAGGATGGCTGGTGGTGGGCCGACTTCCGTCGTCCTACGGAACACGGGCTCATGCTCGTACACCGAGTCGAACGATGCCCCGGTCGCCGGCACATACGGCGGGAACGACCCACGAGTGTGCTGGTAGAACAGCTCGACGTAGGCGTGCTCACCCCACTTGTGGGCACGGATGTGAGATAGCGGCAGGGTGTGGTCCGAAGGATGCCCGATGCTGACGACGCTGACGTCGTTGAGAATGTCGATGATCGCGTCACGGTTATCGTGGATCCGGTCGGGGTTGATGAGGTTGTCCTTGTGGACAATGCCTCGCCGCACCGCCTGCGTCTTGAAGACCGACGTGATGCCGGCCTGAAAGTACGTTCCCTCGTGGATGTCGAGGATGTTCCCTGCCCGTGGCTCAGGTGCAGGCATCAGTCAACCCCAAGGGCTGAGGCGATCTCTCTTGGGAGCTGGATCAGGAGTCGCTCGATGTTGCGGAGGATCTCTGCCTCCGAACTGCCACTGCCGCTCGCGGAGGGTGAGCTGCTGCTCTGCTTGCCGGCACCCTCATCCATGAGACGTTGGAACTCCTTGGGGTCCTCGTCGGCAAAGATGATCTTGGGCTTCTGCCCTTCTTCGGGCATGGGCGGCGTGGGCGGCAGATCCTTGTCAGGGACCTTGTCATCCATGAGCCTGCGGAGGAGCTCCTTCTCTGAAGGTGGGTTCTCAGCCATCAGTAAGTCGTCTCTGACAAGGCCGTGAGCCCTGTGGACAGAACGGTTGCCTTGAGAACCATGGCGATGCCGACATACGGGGCAATCCGATCCCAGTCCACGGTGAAGGACTCCACGACATACCTGCCATTGAACTCCCTCGTCGAGTCCAGGGCCAAGGAGATGTCGGTGCCGCTGGCCGTGGGGTTCAGACTCGTACTGACGATGCTATCCAGGCCGATGGCTTGTGCTGCCACCATGAACCCGATCAGGCTCAAGTCGGCATAGGCGAAGTAGTTGGACAGGAAGTGGGGGCCTCCGTCCTTATCGCCCGTCACTTCGGCAACGGGTGTGGACACCTTGAGCCGGTATCTCCTGACCTTGATGTAGTAGGACGTGCCCCCTGCCCCGATAAGCGACCCGCCAACAATATTGCCAGTCGAGATCGACGTCGGGCGAGCGAGGGTTACTACAGCCATCCTTGGCTCCTTACGTGGGGTCAGCTATCGGGCTTGCCGATGCTGAACGCCAGGTACTGAAAGGATAGCTTCCCTGGATCGCTCCACCAAGCTGCACCCCATAGTCAGACTGAACCAGACCATCCGTGGTGATCGCCGCCTGCCAGATAAAACCATTCATTACCAGGCCCAGGATGCCCTCAACGCCGCCCTGCGGCTGGGTCAGCCGCTCACCCCATCCGGCCGTGAAGGCACGGACGAACTGGAGGAACGCTGCCTCGGCGTAGTCAGGAAGGTTGGCGACGTCCTCGGCACCGTCACCGACCTGACTCTCCAGGTCCACCCACCGGCTCCGGTACCAGAGCGTGAAGATGCCCAGCTTGCTTGCGGCCGGAGTGGGCCATATCTCAATCCTGGGAGGTGGCGGTGCCTCGGTGGACGCGATCTGCGAAGGAAAAGAGATAGTGGCCCAGTAATAGTTCTGGCTCACGGTGACGGTCGTGGCCCGGTGATTCGCAACGTCCTGTGGGGTCGTGAACGTGATCCCGAAGTTCAGGCCCTGCGTCATCTGATATCCAACCTTCTCACCGAAGTCCACAGGCAGCTCGATGTATGCCTGGTCGGCAATCAGGTCCAAGGCCACTGGAGGCCGGTACCTGAAGTTCCAAGGGTGGATGTTGTAGAAGGCCCTGCCGGCGTGGTTGATCACGCTCTCAGTCGTGATGCCACCCGGCAGGCTGGTGCCGCCACCCAACTCGAAGTCCGTGTGCTTCTTGATCTCGGTGAGTGTGAGCATCAGAGGACAAGGATTAGGTGGTAGTTAGCCGTCACGAGACCAAGGTTCCAGATCGTGATCTCATCCAATGCGCCCAGGGTCTCCTCACTCGTGAGGTTGGCGGCGTCGGCTGAGGCCAGCAGGTCGAAGGATGTCGTGCCGCTGCTCATTAGCAGTGGGTCCTCCTTGGCACAGGAGAATATCACATTAGTCGCCCCACTCAGAAGCTGGACATGGGTGTCCTGATCACACCAGAAGTACAGCTTGAGAAAGGTTGCCGGCAGATCCCCACCAGGGCTGGCGTCAGCGTCGTAGATCGTGAGGGCAGAGACGGTGGCAATGGTGCCGACGTTCTGGTACACGCCACCAGCCACGTCCGTCACCAGCGGGTTATCGCGGTTGGACCCGATTGCCCCGTGCCGACCCAGCACGATCGTGCCGCCGGCAGTCGTCTCGATCTTCACCGTCGTCTTAACAACAGACATGGGTCATGCCTCCTGTAGGCAGAGAGTGAATCGGACGTTGTTGCCTTCCAACGGGTAAGTCGGATTGCCATACACGAAGAACTGGATCTCCGGGCACTTGTCCACGATACGTTGGGTGTGCGGTGCCCACGCCTCGCGGAAGTATTTCGCGCCCCGCTCCGCACCGCGCTTGCCGGTGAAGTAGTCCACGCCTCCGGTGTAGCCTTCCATGCCGACCATGTGAACCTCGGTTGCTCCGTGGTTCACCGCGTACTGTAGAGCCAGGATTCCGGCCACGGCCTGGCAGTACAGGCCAGGCTCCCACGCCTTGTACGCGCCAAGATGCGTGGCGCCGGTGTCAACGTATTCCATCCAGCCGTCGTGGGGGAAGTCGAAGATGTGCGAGCCCCTCGTGCCGACGTCTTCCAAGACCCAAGACCCCAGCTCGATCAGATGCCGCTCGATCTCGGCCAGGCGGTCTCTGTCGATCTCGCCGTTCAGTGACGCTCTCTTGATGTCACGCCACTCCGACTCCAGCTTTTTCGCTTCGGGAGGGCAACGCGGTGGAGGCCCGCCAACATTGCCGACACGGGTCTCGCTAAGGATGACCTTGGTGCCTGCCTTGCGAGCCGCCGCCCGTTCCTCGACGAACATGACCAGCGACCGCAGCTCGGCGACGAAGTAGTAATCGGGGCGGCAGAGCGTGATCGCATCGCCCGCCGCCCCGATCAGGTCCACTTCAGGATGTCCGTAGAACTCCCTCGCCGTCGGAGAAGATCCCAGGACCATCCATTTCATATCGCCATCCTTCGTTTAGGTAGCAATGGCGATTTCTGCCGCTCGGTTGCCGCCCGCACCGTCGTTCATAACGGTGCACAAGTGGATGCCGAAGATCGTCGAGGCTGGGATGGTCATAAACGTCGCCTCCGCAACATCGGCGGCACTCACCTTGGCCCAGTGCGAGTTGATCATGCCGCCGGTCGCCTGGGCGATCAGGGACATGATGAGCCCTGTGGTGAGATCCTGCGTTCCGTGACAGTTCTTGATCCACAGCTCCGCTGCGAGCGTGGTGTCGTTGTGGATGATCGCCGTCTCGAAGAAGCCGAGGAACGAGCAATCTTCGATCGTGATGTGCTCGGAGTCCACGAAGTACACGCCACCCGTGTTCACGGCGTCGTCGGTACTGGCCGGATCGGTCGGAGCGATGATGTCGCACCCGATGATCTTGTGGAAGTCCACGGTCGTCGCAATGTCGATCCAGCAGGTGCAGGTGTTCGCACCGGACGACCGCATCAGGACATCCCGAAGCTCGCTGTTGGCGTTGTTGATGTTCACCATGATCGCCTGGGCCACGACCCCGTTGATGAGAACGACGTTCTCCAAGGTACAGTCGTCGGCGTCAATGGTGATCTCGCCCGACGTGTTGTCGAAGGTGAACGTGGGACGATCGTCGGCCCGGCCAAGACCGATGACATGGACACCTGCAACATTGATGTTGGCAGAGGTCGCGTCCGAGATCGTCTCGGCGTGACCCGGCATCAGGATGACCATATCGCCATTCGTTGCCGCGCACTGAGTTACAGCGAAGTCCATCGTGGCGAATGGGACACCGGGCGATTTGCCCCGACCGGCCGTGTCTGAGGCTCCAGTCGATCCTGAATCGACGTAGAACACGTCGCCAGTGGTCCCGCCACCACGAACGCCAGCGAGGATCTGCCGCCTGTTTTCAGCGGCCCGACTATTACTAATACCCATGGGATTTGCCTCCAATAACGCCGCGAATCAGGCTGGGTCGGCCTGCGGCTGAATGAGGTTGGTTCAGATCAACGTGTCTGAGTGAAAAAGAGGTAGTCGATAAGCATCTGCTTGGCCGCACCGGCGTTGTTCTGGATGATGAACGTCGGGGTCATGGCGCCCGTCGCAATGTTGGTCGAGAACGTCGCAACATCCTTGCCATTTACGAAGTACTTGATCCGGCCGTTGCTGATCATGTGGGCGGCGATCGTGAAGTACGTGTTGTCCACATAGTTCACGCCGGTATCAGCGTCCGTCTGCGTCGATGCCGCCTCGGTGATGGCGTAGATGTCCGCACCTCCAGCGTCCAGGCCGTTCGACCCCAGGCCGAACCTGTTGGTGACACCATCCATCACCGTGGTATCCGTGACGGAGTAGCCGACGAACCAGTCGATCGAGGTCAGAGGGGCCACCGCCGCAGTGAGCTTCAGGCGGGCCTCGAAGTAGATGTCCTTGCCGGCAGCCGGCAGGAACGCCTCTCCGTTCATCTGGAACTCGTAGCCGTCGTTGTCGGCCGTGTCGGTCGTGATGTGCAACGCACCACCGGCTTCGGCATCAGCACAACGGATGATGGTCCCGTCGTTGGTGGCCGTCCGCAGCCACGTAGCGATAAGGGCGGTGGAGCTGTCGAACTGAGCGTCCGTGGCGTCGGTGCCTTGGCCTCCTCCGACGAAGTCCTCGAAGTAGTAGTAGTCGCCTATTGCGTCACCACCGAGAACGGAAGAGGGAATGAGGCTTGGTCTGGGAAATCCCATTGTGAGATCCTTTCCGCTGTCCCATACTCAAACAGGACCAGTGTAATTAGAGTCTGCCTGCCCTGAACAGCCCCACGCAGGACCATCCAAGGCAGGCCGATTGTCGGAATCACGCGAACGGAGCGATGATCCCTTGCCTCTGCCGGGAGTGGCAGAAAGTGTTGTTCCAACAGTCAACCGGGCACACCCAGGTCCACGGCTGCTTCTCCAAGAAGAATGGATCCTTCTTGTAGAAGTATCGGGTCCTGTGAAACACTGGGGTGAGGTAGTTGCCGTTGACGAAGAAGAACCGACGACCGTCACGCGGAGTAGTTGCCGCACTACCAGTCGCAAGGTTGCCCGCCTCGTCGTAGGCGTTTGCCGAAGTACCGTCGTGGTTGAAGATGGCCGAGGCACCGTCAGACCTACCGGCATCAAGCTGAGCGACGTAGACCAGGTCCACACCGCTGTATGTGACGCCGCCACCCGGCGTGGCGATGTCGCCCTGCCTCGTCAGGGAGTCGTTCTCCTCGCGGAGAGCTGTCCTGTAGAGGTTCATGCCGGCACGAGAGCAGAAGATGCCCTGCCTGAACGCCTGGAGGTTCGCACCCTCGAAGTGCTCGCCATGGAACTTCGGGGGCATGTACCGCACCTTCAGCCACATGTCGTCGAACGCCTGGATCAGTGACCCTGCGTCCACGGCACCCAGCACGTACGGAACGTCGAAGTTGTAGAGGGACACCGCATTGCGCCACCTCGTCTCGTTGGCGGGATCGATCCCCATGATCGTCGTCCAGCCCTCGGGGTGGAAGTTGGTGGTGTCCTCGGTGACGAAGGCCGGAATGGAGTAGACGGCCTCACCGGACGATGCCTCCATCTCTGCTTCAACGGCGGCGGTGTGTGGAGTGTTCCACAGCTCGGCCTCCATGCCGTTGATCATCGACGTCCACATCCGCCGCTCGATCTTCTTGCGGAGCCGCTTGTACTGGACGTTGGCGTACTCGGAGCTGAAGCCGGAGTTCATGTTCAGCTCGATCGCCTGGTCGGTCCAGGACATGTGATCGACGGCGAATCGCCAGTTGATCTCCATCTCCGTAGCGACCTGGGGCTGGCTCCAGGTGAACTCTGCGTTGGGCTTGTAGCGTTGATACGTGCTGCTCTCGTCGAACATCACGTCGTCTTTGATCTTCTCGCCCGACTGGATCACCTTGTCGTAGCCCTTGCCACGCAGGAACTTGTCCAGCGAGTAGGTCTGGTTGACCGCCTCGTTCAAGAACTGCATCGCGTTGGTGAAGTACGCCGGGCCGGTGAACTTCACAAAGTCAGTGAAGTTTTCAAGGGCTGTACCTGCCATGAGAATGGCTCCAGGTAAGAGTAAACGGTGTCATGGATATCGCTCACTTGACACCGACTCTTCCTGCAACCGATAGCTCCGACAGGGACTTCGAGCCTCGACGTCGAAGCTCACCCCTAGCCCTCTGCACACCCTCGTTATCACCGCTGGTAATCGCGTTGAGTAGATCGTCCTCGACGTCCATGGTGGGCTTGGTGTCGCCTACCGGCTGACGCCGTGACTGGGTTTCGGGCTGTCCGATGGATCGTGCTTTATGTTGCTTGGCCAACCTGGCCTGATAGTCGGAAATTGTCTCGTCAGCGAACACTTGGCGGGCGGCTGCCTCGACGGCATCGGACTCGGACGCATACTCGTTGGCGTCCTTTGCCCGGTGCTCAAGCACCTGGTTCCACCTGCCTTGGTCGGAGAGGTTCCACTTCTCCGTGAGTGCAGTGCGGGCCAACTCTTGGCCCTGCCTCTGCACCATGGCGGTGAGCTTGGCAACCTGTTCACTGTTGCCACCACCGGCCTTGGCCAGCAGCTTCTCACCGAACGCACGCAACGGGCCGGCAGCATCCTCACCGAAGTACTCCGAGAAAGGCTCGACCATTTCCTTCCAATCCAGGTCGTCGGACGACTCTGGCTTGTTGGCGGAAGTGGCATCCTTCTCAGAAGGAGCTCGGTGGATCATGCGGTCCACGTCTGCGTGGTTCTGTGCCCTGGCCGTACCCCACTCGATGAGCTCCGTAGGATCCATCGTGTCGAGAACGCTTGCAGGCACCTTGTCGAGCTGGAGCGCTTGGAGAGCCTTGCGGTACTCCTCGGAGTTGACGACCTCCGGCTTGGCCGGTTGGGAAGTCTCTTCGGGTTCGCTTGACGCTTCAGCAACGACGTCGTCAGTCTTATCTTTGCTTTTGAATCGGCCGGTGTCATCCCGTGCCCGCCCGTCCTTGGGCGTGTCTGCCGCTTCCTGCGGCGGCGCGGGTTCATCGCCTGGGCCAATGATCTTGGCCAGGGCATCGTCCATGTCCTTGTCAACCTGGGCGTCTGAGGCAGCTCTTTGTTCTGCCGCCTTGGAGGGGTCGCCCCCGACTACGCCTACGAGTTCATCAGCCAATCCATGGCTCCTTAGATCCCCACTATGCTTATAGCATAGTGAAGTTGGTCAGTCCCTAACCATGTTATTCATAGCACATATCTCCCGCTCATGTCTAGCAGACTCGATGAGAGGTTTGGCTTTTCCGTTCTTGTAGACGGTCTTAGTGCCTGGAAGGCCCGGTGCGTGGGCATTGGAGACGTAGGGATATTTGTTTCTCTGGGCAATGGTGCCTTCACCTATCCGGCCTGAGAAGGTGCGGCGGAACCGCGTGCCCCTGCCGTCATTGGGCCTCATGGGAACACAGATCCATTCCCCGATACTGGGCACCTCGGCCGGCGGATACACCAGGTCCAGCTTCTCGCCGTCCTCGGCCTCAAACGTGTAGATCATGCTATTGGATCCCCCCAAGCATCTGGCCGGTCTGCTGGCCGATGTTGCTCATCACGGGTGCCGTAGTGCCTCCGAAGCCTTCCGTGCCGCCCTCTTGCTCCTGATCGCCGCTCCCGAACAGCATGGCAGCGATCTCCTCGTTGTAGAACTCGCCGAAGTACGGATCGTTGTTCGCGTCACCACCCTTGTCAAACAGCTTCTTCCAGTCGTAGAACGGGGCTGCCGGGATGATGGGTGCCGCCATGACGGCAAGCTCGATCATCTCCTTGTACTGGGCACGGGCCAGTGCCTCGGACATCCGCTCCATGGAGTAGGGCTCGATCTCCAGCTCCAGGTCGTCGAAGGCATACTCTTCCTGAGATCCCTCCATGCCGCCTTGGAACCACGGTTCGCCCATCTGGAGGTCCATCGCGGCATCCTCGCCCAGTGGGAACTTCACCCGATCGTCGTGGTACATGAACCATGCCCGCGTCTTGAGTACCTGGGTGGTGGCGTCGGTGAACTCCTGCTGGACGAACGCCAGGGAGCTCTTGGCCGACTCGTCGGCAACGGCAATTTCCGTGGCTGTGGATCTCGAACCCACGTTGCCACGGTGGACCTCGTCGATACCGGAGTTGCGGTCCATGCGGCCGAGGGCAAGCTCGATTTGTTGGACGTGCTGGGAGGTGACCCCGCCCAGCTCCACCTCAACCACCTGATCCTTCTTGAAGCCCTTGACCGGGATGACGAAGTGGGCCGGCGTGTCCTTGACCTTCTTGATGAGGTCGGGGTTGTCCGACGAGCAAATGACGATCTTCTTGTAGAGCCGGATTGCCGTGTTGGCTGCCGTGACGATGTCGTTCAGCTCGGACATCTGCCTGTGCATCGCTACGAACGGCGACAAGGGCCATGGGTCACCCGGAACCGGGTACACACCAAACAGCGTGTATGGCCCCCATCGCGGTCCGTAGTAAGCACGAGGCTTACGGATGTAGGCGATGTTGGGCTTGCCGTCGAGGCTGCCGGCCGCGACCGAGATGGTGTAGATCGAGCCGTTGAAGCCGCCGGCCGGGTCGCCAAGGTCCTTTTCCGGCACCCAGATGTCGTACCCCACGACCTCCTTGCGACGCAGGTTGCCGCGGAGGTTGGTGTCACTCCGCTCGCCCAGATCCTCGACACCGGCATCCTCAGAGAGTTGTTTGACCGCCTCCGGTATCCATCCCTTGTCTGGATCAGCCTTGGCCTCGGCCAAGATGTCCGACTTGTCTCTCACCCACTTGTGGCCGACGTACCGGGCCGATCCGTACCACATACACAGCGGGTCGAAGAAGAACCGATCCCTGGTGATCGAATAGGACATCGGCCAGTGATAGGTATCGTTCGACCGCGGGTCTGCCCACGGCTGTGGCTCCACGACCGTCTGGACGGCGTCGAAGCAGAAGCACTGGTTGACGAACACCCGCTTCAGGAGCCGCCGCAGCTCGGTTTCCTTGACGTTGCGGTTGACTCCATGCTGCATGGCCTTGGCGATGGGGCGCTGTGTGCCTGGCCGGCGGGTCTTGACTCGCACCTTGGGGTTGTCGAACACCACCTTGGAGGTATTCAACCGTATGAACTCGAACATGTGGTTTTCGGACCAGTCACCACCCGGCTCGCCACTGTAGGCACTGCCGGTGTAGTAATTGATGAGCGTGTTCACACGCTCAAGGTGCTTGTCGCGGAATCTCTCCGCAGCCTGTACCTCTTCCCATAGGTTCGATGCCGTGACGTCGAGCATCTATCTAGACCCATTGTCCTTCGTACAGACGTTTGCGACGAACGCCTGTCATCTTCTTGACCACTTCGAGATAGGCAGGCGTAATCGTTGGATTATCAGTGAACCGTGCCTTGAGCCTTGTCATCTTGCCGGCAGCAGCACGCTTGTTCAGCCAATGATTTTTGGCACCGGGGTTCGTGTCCGCAATGATCTGCTGGTAAGGAAGGACGTTGTTTCTCAAGCGGCAGCACAGGACCTCCCAGCCACTCTCAGAACACTCGATCGCCTCGAATACAGCGATGATGTCGTACTTGGAATAGCAAATCTGCAAGATGTCGTCGAGACCTTTAACGACAACCTCACTGCCGTTGGCGTACTTGTAGCTGTGCCGGTGTCTTCGCGTACCCTTCCACTCCATCGCTTCGTGATCTGCCGGCATCACATCACGCTCCCACGGCACCAGCACCGACTCGCTCATGGTTGAACGAGTATTGCGGCAGATCAGATAGCGTGAGCGTGGAAACTCTTCGGCAAGGCAATGGATCTTCTTCAAGACGCATAAGGTCTTGCCCACGCCGGCAGGACCCTCTAGGAGGATCTCAGTATTGGTACAGTCCAAGAGCTTAGTCCAAGCGTAGTCGGCGTCCATGGGCATCAGTACTTGCTGTGGCTGCCGGGATTGTGAGTCTTGCTGCCGCCAGTCCGACCGATCTTGACCGGATCGATCGACTTGTACGGGCTGGTGGTGGCACGAGCGACGCTCTCGACGCTGCCGCCCTTCACCTGCTTATTGTACGAATGCTTCATTCCGTGCTTTTTCATCACTGGGCTCCTGCAATCATGTCCACAAACAACTTGGCATACATTCTGAAGGGAAGGATGATCCTGCCGCCGCCATCGACCTTATTGCCTTCACGCATGAACAGGGCAAGGTTGCTCTGATTCTTGTCCACGACCAGGATCGAGTCACGGGTGTTCTGGTACGCCCGGTACGAACCCGCCTCGTACATGAACCACATCGTCGAGTCAGAGGGATTGGCGGGTGGGGCGAGCGATGATCGGCTCATCTCCACTTTGCCCACCTCTGGAATGATCTTCGCGTCGGAATCGGCGGCAGCGCAATCCAGAATGATCTGGCCCTTGAACTTGCGGCCGGTAGTAACCCCAAGGCTCTTGGCCTTCTCCCGCAGGGTCGTCCAAGGCATCTCTTTGTACTCAGCCAATGTCGCCATAGGTCACCTCATCATGTCCCAGGATCGCACCCCAGGTGTTTGCCGCAAAACCACTCTTGTCCTCGTACGGGGACCAGTCCTTGCCGTCCAGCCAAACCATGCTGTATCGCAGCGCGTCACAGTTGCTTACTAAAACTCCGTCAGCGAAAAAGACATGGTGTGGCTCGCAGGTCACATTGAACACGTCTCGGCCGCCTCGTGGCAGCAATCGTGACCGCACCACACTCGCGAGAACAATGCTTGGTTCGTCTGTATCTGTCAGTAGAGAACTCACTGCCACACTGGATACAGACTCGCTGGACGTGATCCGTCTTAGCTTCTCGTCGAGCTGCGGACTTACAGTTGATATGACAGTATTTCGCAATGCCCGCTTTCCTGGTAAAGAACCGCTTGCCACAGCGTATACAGGATAGTTGCCTTGGTCGCTGGACAGCCCACTGCTGCTTAGCATGAAGTCGGTGCCACGCCCTTCCTTTATCCGATTTGTGCCAGTTGACGGCTTTCTCTCTAGCCTTCGCCAATCCAGCGTCCCGCTTTGCCAAGGTGAACAGGTTGGGCTGGTCTGGATGCCGCTTTTGGTGTTCACTAGCGGGGAGTGATTCGAGGTTGGACGGATCATTGTTGAGCGGATTGCCGTCTCGGTGATGAATCTCATGCCCATCACCGATGGGTCCGACGTGGTCCTCGTACAGCCGCCGATGGAGGTATTCCGTTCGTCCGTTTCTCTTACATCGGTAGTAGAACTTATTGCTGTAGCAGCCTGATTGGGGCTGCCGGCGGTATCTGACGCCCCGGTAGAACACCAATCGAGGGTGATAGCCACGTCGTCGCCTCGACGAATCTTTGAAATAGGGACGAACGCCTGCTTCTGTGCTATCCATATCGGGTGATCTGGTGTCGCTTGTACTGTGCCAAACTCCGTCTCTATCTCCCACACGTCGGCATTACGCCCCGTCAGTCCACTTTCAGTGACAATCGAGATGCCGGCAGGGGTGACCAGCCGATCTCCAGCCGCAATATTCTCGATGGCAACAGGTCCGTATTCCGTGCTGACCATCGTGCCTTGAACGAAACAGCCGTGATCTTCACTGCCCAACTCAGGCTCCTCGGACGTGTCCTGACCATCCTTATTCTCACGATAGATGTACGAAGGGATCTCGTCCAGCACAGAACACGGCTGACGGCCGCTTCGTCGCCATGTGCATTCCTCTTTCACCAGACCTGCACAGAAGTACAGGTTGCCGTGCTCCAGGCGTTCTCGGACGATGTTGCTGCCGGGCAGAAACGAGTTGTCTGCACCCTCAGCGATCCAGAATCCGCCTATCTGGCCCATCCGGGCGTTGAACAGGTCAATCATGGCCGGATCGGCTGGGTCGCAGGCGAAGTGCTGTATGTCGTAGACGTCTCGCAATCTCTCTGCCTCGTCGGCCCACCAGTCGGCATTTCTCTGACAGCGATAGACCTCCTCGACGCAGTACGCCTTCCGATCCGCGTCCACGCCGAACACGAGGATCACGCCTGGGTTGCGGAACCCAAAATCCACACCAGCGAAGAACCACCTGAGATCGACCGACTTGTCCCAATCCCCGACGCTGAGCCTCCAGTGCTTCGTGTCGTCTACTGAGTCCAGACGGCCAGCGATCACATGGGTGCTTTGCTCGAAGTTCTCCCATATCTGCCCTTCTGCTGACACCCACTTGCCCTCGAACAGACGCTTGCGTCGCACGCCTGTCATGTTCGCAAGCACTTCGAGGTATTCGGGTTTGATGGTGGGGTTGTCAGGAAAGCGTGCCTTGAGGCGAGTCATCTTCGCCTTGCCGGTCTTTGGATCCGGTGTAGCTCGCCGGTTCAGCCAGTGGTTCTCGGCACCGGGGTTCGTGTCCGCAATGATCTGCTGCCACGGCAGCATGTTGTTTCTCAGGCAGCGGTGCAGGAACTCCCAGTCCGATTCGGAGCACTCGATGGCCTCGAACACGGCAATGATGTCGTACTCGGACGAGAACGTACTTTCAACTCGATCCAGACCGCCTATGACGACCTCGCTGCCATTGGTGTACTGGTAGCTGTGCCGGTGGGTCCGCGTGACCTTGCGCTTCATCGCTTCGTGATCTGCCGGCATCACATCCCGCTCCCACGTCACCAGAACTGACTGGCTCATAGATGCACGAGACTTACGCAAGAGTAGATATCGACTCCGAGGATACTCCTCGGCGAGACGGTGGATCTTCTCCAGAAGGCATCGAGTCTTGCCGACACCGGCAGGGCCTTCGAGGAGGATCTCGCGGTCGTTGCACTCCATGAGCTTGTGGACCGCACTGTGGGCACGAATGATGAGCGTGCCGCGTGGGTACTTAATTGTCGGCAAGTCTGCCGACAGTGTCGGTGATTTCGACGTCATCGAAGTTCCTCACAATGACGATCCGCTTCTGTGTGACCTCACCTGAGTGGATGGCCTCCATCTTGTCGCCGTAGTTCCTTGCCAGCTCCTTGCTCAGCAGCCACTTCAAGTTGTCGCACTGGAGCTTGGCACGTTGGATCTTGTTGTTGCCGTACTTGCCGCCGTCATCCAAGTCGTTCTCAGATACGTCCAGCAGCCTGTCACGAAAGCCGTGGGCCTGGATCAGGCGGGCGAACGTGTACTTCTCCGCGAATTCAGTGTCCCTCAACACAAGTCCGTGAACCGATCGGCAGTTAGGCATGTGAACGTCCTCGCAGATCGACGTCAGCGTCTCGCCGTCAGCGATACGGTCGCATATCTCCCTGCCGAGCTCAGGCGTGAGTGAGGTCATGCGCCGTTGTCCCTCATCTTGTCAACCATGGTGCGGGCCGTAGTGCCCAGCTCGGTCTTGATGGTCGGACCTGCCGCGTCCATCGCCTCACTGAACGACGGGATCTTGGCCTTCGCCGTGTCGAGTGCGTTGACCAGCCGCCCGAACGACACTCGCTTCTTGCGGCCACGCCAGAACTCAGCGAGGCCACCGGCAGCAAGGCCCCCCAATATGTTGAACGGTGGCGGCAGCAGACTCGTCGCTGAAGTCACGGCGTCACCGAGATCCGGCTGACGG
>SDBV01002390.1_pt1 | contig 28026 bp, 25 predicted proteins | sample 2277081 | NCBI WGS metagenome assembly SDBV01 (sample SAMN10402039, study PRJNA504765) | marine sediment metagenome | isolation source: marine sediment core GS10_PC15, 223 cmbsf | place: Arctic Ocean: Southern Knipovich Ridge | collected 2010 | reverse complement strand
GCCAGCATAAGGAGTTTATCGGAAAGTATAGTAGCTACGATTGTCGCACCAGCGACTGCAGATATTCTTATGCAAATATCGACAGCAATGCAATCCAAGGTTCCTCATCGAAAATTCACAAATTTAATCCATCCTTATCCTGTTTTTAACTTAGGCATTCGCAAAGCTGCGGATATGTGGCTGATGACAACAATTTTTGGACGCAAGTTATGAAAAAATATATTCCTTTAATCATCATTGTGTGTTTGATGTTAGTGGTATATTTTTTAGGTTTTTTTGAATTTTTGAATTTTGAAACATTGAAAGCCAACCATCACAAATTGAAAGGTTTTGTAGAATCTTATCCAATGATATCTCCTTTTATCTTTATGGGGATCTATTTTTTAGTCGTGCTTTTATCTATTCCAGGGGCGATTTTTTTAACACTGATCGGTGGGTTTTTGTTTAATCAACCTTTTGCCACTTTGTATGTCATTATTGGAGCAAGTTTGGGAGCGTCAGGGATTTTTGTAGCAGCTAAAACAGCCCTTGGAGACATATTGAAGAAAAAAGCGGGTCCAAGGTTAAAGAAAATGGAAAAAGGATTTAAAAAAAATGCGACAAGCTATTTATTGTTTTTGCGTTTTGTTCCCATTTTTCCTTTTTGGTTAGTGAATTTAGCGCCTGCATTTTTTGATGTTCCTTTTGTTACATTTTTTTGGACAACGGTTGTAGGGATTGCACCAGGTTCATTTGTTTTTGTTCAAGCGGGTAAGGGGCTTGCTTCCATTTTTGAACAAGATACCTTTTCATTGAATGCCATCTTTAACCTACATGTTAAAATAGCCCTTGTTGGATTAGGAGTGATCGCATTGATTCCTATTGTGATAAAAAAGTTGAGGAAAAAAAAGCATGATTGAACAGTTTTTTAGAAAATCCATTCAAATAATTAGCATAGATCCTCTTTTGAATAGGCGCTGGTTTCAAAAAATAAACCCGACAACGGTCACAATCTTTGGGTTTATTTTTGGTCTATGCGCTTTTTGGAGTGTGATTGTAAATCAATCGATACTTGCTCTTTGTTTTCTTTTGCTTTCTGGATATTGCGATATGCTAGATGGATCTTTAGCGAGAAAAACAAAGCGTGTATCAAAAATAGGTGCCATGTTGGATCTGTTCTTTGATCGTGTTGTCGAATTTCTCATCATTTTGGGTTTTTATTTTGTTGATCCTACAAGAGGCCTTGCATGTCTTGTCATGCTTGGGAGTGTGTATTTATGTGTCACAAGTTTTTTTGTTGTAGGAATGTTTTCCCAAAACGATACGGAAAAAAGCTTTTATTATAATCCAGGTCTTATCGAAAGGGCAGAAGCTTTTATCTTTTTTGGTTTGATGATTGTCTTTCCAAAGTCTTTTACCCTTTTAAGCGCGCTATTTTCATCTCTTGTCTTGCTCACAGCGCTTATTCGCCTTTTTGAGTTTATAAAACTGACCTTACGCATTAACTCCAACTCATAGGAAGACTGCAAAGGGTGATCTACTTCGCATGACTCTTCGTTCAACTCTCATTTGAATTGAACTTCATCGTAATGCTTGTTATATCCCTCTTTTCGTTCTCCCTTTAAATTGGATTTACTGCGTAACATCAGTTATAAAACTAGCCGTACGAAATTTGAGCGATAATTAACCCGTTTCTGCTTCAAAGGGGCCATTTGGTTTACTTGCATCGATGATTTTCGACTCTTTATTTTCTGACTGAGCTTCTTCATCAGACTTTTCTTCTGAGTCTTGAGAATTTGACGCCCCTTCTTCATCGCTTCTAGGATCGAGTTCATTGGCGACAGGAGTTGTTCTTGGAACAACCACATAATCTTTTTGCTCTCCCTGATCAATTTTAAGTTTACTGCGATAAGATCCATATGCGCTTAAAAGCATGCAAAACAAAGAACATGAGACATAGAGTCCAATAGGGCCAAATAAATTCATAAATTGAGAAGCAATCAAAGGTCCAATAATCGAGCCTCCACTATAAGCAATTAATAACACGCCTGTCGCAGCTACAATATTTTTAGAATCAATGCGGTCGCAAGCAAGGGTAATTCCAAGAGGATAGATGGTAAATGAAAAGCCTCCAAAAAGGATGCAAAGTGTCAGAGTAACCCAGGTAGGATAGTAAATGGATAATCCAAGCCCAAGGGCGATAATGGCACAGGTAAAACTGACAAAAACCATGAGATTTTTTCGATTGAAAATGTCGGACAAATGACCAATGGGCCATTGCAAAAGAAGGCCTCCAAACATAGTCATCGCCATAAATTGGGCCACTTGGGACATTTTGAATCCCACTTGCGTGGCAAACACAGGACCTAGGCTATAAAAACTACTTAATACAATACCACCCACAATTGCACTGACAAATCCTAAGGGTGAGGCTTTTAATACTTCAATCGGGTTTAAATAGACGTTTTCAGTGTGAGTAGGAGATTCAGCGCGCATCATTGACACAGGGATAATAGAAATGGCGCTTAGTATAATGACCAAGGCAAAAGGAGCAATGGTATCAAGATTCATCCAATCAAGAAGATATTGAGAAGCTGCATGAGCAGAGTAAAGAGCCGTCATGTAAATGGCAAGAATTTTTCCCCTTGTTTTGATATTAGAAAAAAGTAAAAGCCAACTCTCAATGACAACAAAAAGTCCAGCAATACAAAGCCCTCCTAAGAAACGGACCAAAAACCATTCTGGAACGTTATTAACAAAAGAGGTGATCATCAAAAGAGCAGTCAAAGAGCTTGCAAACGTTGCAAAAGAACGGATAAATCCCACCTGACGAATCAACTTAGCCGCTAAAAAGCCACCCATAAGAAGACCGGCAAAATAAGAAGAAGCAATAAGCCCAATGATAAAATTGCTATAGCCTACATTGAGCAGATGAATACTGACAAAGGTAGTAAAAAAGCCATTGCCAAGCATCACGATGACCAAAGAAAAAATAGGCGCAACGAGCTGTTTGAGGATAGACATCATAATAATTCCCTTACTTCCTTGTTATAAAGAAAGCCTCTTTCTTAGCAAATATTTTCTAATAAAATTCGATTTTTTTTAAACAATAAAAAAAGAAACAAGCAACCTATTGATATATAAGAATTTATGCTTTTGTTTTGCAGAGAATTCTTGCCTTTTTTCCTTTCTTTGCTAGAATGATCCCATGCTTCCTATTGCAAAAGAAGAAAAAGAATTAGATGCCTTTGTGGACGGAATCATGGAGTCTATTGAAACAAGACCTCCTGTTCCCAAAATAGGGATTTATAAGCAAAAAATGCCAGGGTTTTTGCGTTTTTTGATGCGTTTAGTGATCGTTCCTTTTGTGACTATTGATATAAAAATGCAGAAATTGGCCCGTAAAATCGTTCGTCCTCCTCACAAATGGGTGGGAGCCTGTAAAAGACGAGGGGCATGTTGTCACTATATCCTTATAGAAAAGCGCGCAAGCTTTTTTGGGCGCTTTTATTTGTGGTGGCATCAAGAAATCAATGGATTTTACCCAAGATCCCATGAAACGTTGAAAAGTGAGGGAAGGGATTATCTTGTGATGGGATGCCGCTATTTAAAAGAGAATAACAAGTGTGGGCGTTATTTTTTGCGTCCTTTGGTTTGTCGTAAGTGGCCACATTTGCACCGCTTTGGCTATCCAGAGGTATTGAGGGGATGTGGTTTTCGAGCGGAAATAAAAAAAAAGTATTGAAAAAATATTAAATACTTTACAAAATGTCCAGATTTAAAGGTGAGAGTATGAAGTGTGTTTATTGCGGTTCTGAAGAGTTGAAGGTCACCGATTCACGTGCTGTTACAGATTTGAATGCTATAAAGAGGCGTCGTGAGTGTTTGCAATGCAATGAAAGATTTACTACATTTGAGACTGTAGATTTGATAATTCAAGTGTTGAAACGAGATGGTTTCTATGAAGAATATATGATCCAAAAGTTGACAAACGGGTTGGATGCAGCCTGCCATCATACAACGATATCACATTCCGAAGTTAGACAAATTGCAGAAGAGATCACTATGGGTTTGATGTATCAGCAAATGAAAGAAATTTCGACAAAAGAGCTTGGAGAAATTGTCATGCAAAAACTCTTAGAACGTGATCCTATTGCCTATATTCGCTTTGCATGTGTGTATCGTCGATTTAAAGATCTTACTGAACTGATTGGTGCAATTAATGCCATCAAGTCTAAGGATGAAGAAAAAAGCATGGTTCAAAAAGGAGAGTAATATGGCACTATCTAAAAAAGAAATAGAAAAGTACAAAGAACTATTGTTGAAAGAAAGAGACCAGTTGACAAAGATATTGAAAGGGAATGTCGATCAGATAAAATCTCCTGAAGAATCTAAAGGCTATTCACAGCACCAGGCAGATGAGGGGACAGATGATTCAGATCGTAGCATCAATATCAAGCTCTCAGATGGTGAGTTTCATATTTTGCGCCAGATTGATCGTGCGCTTAAAAAGATAGAAGACGGTACCTATGGCGTTTGTGATGTAACACAAAAACCCATTCCTAAAAAGCGTTTAGATTTTATGCCTTATGCATGCATAACAGTCGAAGCGCAAGAAATGGTTGAAAAAGGATTGATTGACCTTGAGTCGTAAACTCAAATTTTTAACCTATATTTTTTTGCCCATTCTGCTATTAGATATACTGATCAAATGGAGTGTGCAACGCTATTTGTATCCATATATCCCATTTGCCTATCCATATGGTGGTCTTGGTGTGTTTAAAAATTTTTTGGGAATACAATTTTCTTTAGTTTATGAGACCAACACGGGTGCTGCGTGGGGTTTTTTTTCTAATTATCCCTATATTCTTTTAATAGCGCGTCTTTTGATTATTGTAGGCATTATCTATTACGTTTTCTCGAGGAGCTTGAAGCGTTTTGAACTGTTTTCTATCTGTTTGATCCTTGCTGGCGCGATTGGCAATGTCTTGGACATCTTTTTTTATGGTGCTGTGATTGATATGTTTAAATGTGTGCTGTGGGGGTATGCATTTCCTGTGTTTAATCTTGCTGATAGCGCTATTTTTATTGGCATTGTGCTATACTTTATTTCTCAACTAAGAAAGACAAGCCATGCAGTATGAACTCATTGACTCTGGAAATTTAGAAAAGTGCGAGCGTTTTGGCGATGTTGTATTAAGCAGGCCTTGTCCCCAAGCACTTTGGGAAAAGCAGAAAAAATGGAAGTGCGATGCGACTTTTTCTTCAGAAACACGATCATGGAATCATTCTGTAGATCCTTGGCATGTGACGATAGATAGCATCAAACTCAAATTAGAGCTGACAAGCTTTGGTCATCTCGGGCTTTTTCCAGAACACACATCAAGTGCGAAATGGCTGTGTGAACAAAAAGCCAAAAATGTCTTAAATCTTTTTGCCTATTCTGGTTTTTTATCACTCAAACTTGGCAAAACTGCACAGGTGACTCATGTCGACAGCTCGAAACCTGCCATTGAATGGGCAAAAGAAAATGCTCATATGAACAACATCACTTCGATTCGATGGATCTGTGAAGATGCAATGAGATTTTGTAAAAAAGAGCAAAAAAGAAACAAGACATATGATGGGATTTTGTTAGATCCGCCTACATTTGGTAGAGGAGCAAAAAACGAACTTTTTAAAATTGAAGAACATTTGATGCCACTTTTGAAACTCCTAAAACAATTACTCTCCAAAGACGCAAAATTTTTCTACATCTCTTGTCATACGCCAGGTTTAAATGGATTTGTGTTAAAAAATTGCTTAGAGCAAATAGGTTTTGAGGGTGTAGAGTGTGGGGCTTTGTTTTTACCCAACTCAAATGTACCAGCAGGCGATTTTGCAAGGTGGAAATATGCAAATCACAAGTAGCCAAAATCCTAAAATTAAAGCTGTATTGAATTTAAGAAAAAAACGCACACGTGATGAAACTAAGCAGTTTATTATTGAGGGTTATCGTGAGTTGTGGTTTGCAAAAAAAACGCAAACACTTGAGAAGTTATTTTATTGCAAAGAGTTTTTCTTGGGGGAGAATGAATCTACGCTCATAGATTTTTACAAAAAACAAAATGTCGAAATTTTTGAGTGTTCTAAAAAAGCGTTTGAAAAACTTTCCTTTCGCGATCGTCCTGATGGACTGCTTGGCGTTGCAAAACAAAAAATAAAAGATTTAAAAGATTTAAAAATCAAAAAAGATGCCCTCTTTGTAGTTGTCGAAGCGATTGAAAAACCGGGAAATCTAGGCACTATTTTAAGAACGTGTGATGGATTTGGAGCAGATGGACTTATTTGCACAGATATTACCACAGATCCATTCAATCCAAATGTGGTGCGTGCATCAACAGGCACACTTTTTACAGTGCCACTTGTTGTCACAAGCTCTAGTTTAGCATTTGAGTGGCTCGCAAAAAGCAAAATTCAGATGATTGCAACAACACCAGCAGCCAAGCAAACCATCCAAGAGTTTGATTATGCAAAAAAAAGCGCGCTTATTTTTGGCTCAGAGCAATATGGCTTGAGTGATTTTTGGCTCAAGCAAAAAATCCAACAGGCCAAAATTCCTATGTTTGGAAAAAGCAACTCGTTTAACGTCGCCATTACATGTGCTATTTGTTTATATGAAGCTAGAAGAACTGTATGAAGATAATCATCTTTTATGTCTCAACAAACCATCAGGGTTGTTGACGCAACCCACATCTTACACACAAGATTCTCTAGAGACAAGAGCCAAACAGTGGATAAAAGAACGCGATCAAAAACGCAGTGTTTTTTTACATGCAGTGCACAGGTTGGACAAAGACACATCCGGTGTTGTGATGTTTGCAAAATCTCAAAAAGCACTCTCTAGAATGACAAAGGCGTTTCGCGAAAGAAAAGTAAAAAAAACCTACCTTGCGATCACACAAAAAATTCCTAAAACAAAAACCTTAAAGCACACATTAAAACACGGGTCTCATAAAGCACTTCAAGATGCCTCAGGTAAAGAATCACATCTCTCTTTTGAAGTGCTCAAAAAGCAAAAAGGGTTGTATCTTTTAGAAATTGATTTGGAGACGGGAAGGTATCATCAAATTCGCGCGCAATTTGCATTGGAAGAGTGTCCTATCGTAGGTGATCACAAATATGGCAGCCCGCTTGATGTGTCCTTAGCTCTGCATTGCTTTTCACTCGTATTTTTACATCCTACAACACAAAAAGAGTTAAAAATACAAGCACCATTTCCCAAACAATCTCTATGGAATTTATTTTAAAGTTTAAATTTGTTAACCTCATCATATAATTTCATGATTAGTTACAAAGGCGAGTTCAACAAATACACCAAAGACCACCAAGTCGATGGTGGCTTTGAGTGGACGTTTTAATATTTTTTTAATAAATTAAACGTAAATGAAAAAAATTGTTTTATTTCTTGTTTTTTCGAGTGCACTTTTTGCAGATAATTTTCCTGTTACGAATACAAATAATAGCGGTACAGGTTCTTTGAGAGATGGAATTAGTTTTTTAAATGGAGAAACAGGCCCTAACACCATTGATTTTACCCCCAGTCTTTCGTCTTCAATTAAGCTTACAACTTCATTACCTGTAATTTCAGAAGAACTTACCATTAATGGCAGTGTCAATTCTGGAAGAATCACAGTAGATGGAAAAGAGGCTGTTAGAATTTTTGCGTCTTTATCTGGAGTGCCAGGACTAAGATTAGAAAACCTTGATTTTATAGGAGGTATTGGCTTTAGTGGAAGTCTTAATGGAGGGGTTGTTGATGCAGATCCAGCTCCCTTATCATTGGAGAATGGGAGTTTTAGTAATTGTGAAGCAGAAGGAAAGGGTGGTGCAATTCATTCTGTTTCTATTATTACGATAACTGGTGGTACCAATACTTTTGAACATTGTGGGGTAACAAAAGCAACAAGTGTTGGTGGTGCGATTAGCTCTAGTGGTATTATTATATCTGGTGGTACCAATACTTTTGATGATTGTCTTTCTGCTGGAAATGGTGGTGCAATTTATACAAATGGACTTATTGATATAAAGGGAGGGACTACTCACTTTACGAATTGTATTGCTCTTAAAAAAGGGGGTGCCATTTATCTTTCAGCTGGCGCTGGTTTGATTATTTCAGCTCCTGTAACTTTTTCTAATAATATTGCACCTCGTGGCAAAGACATTTTTATGGAAGCTAGTGCTGAGCTGATTTTTGAGGCTTCAGATCATCTAAATCTTTTAAATCCTATTGAGGGTGAGGGGGCAACCCCTGGGGGCGGTTTAACCGTAGATGGCACAGGAAAGCTTTCTTTAAATGGAGCCAATACTTACACAGGAACAACGACAGTTACAGAAGGCGAACTTCACGTTGATGGTTCTGTGATCACAGATGTAGAAGTTCAAAATAATGGTACTTTATCAGGAAATCTAGAAATTAGAAATGGCAAAAATTTAACAAATGATGGAACTATTGTACCGGGAGATAATGGAATTGGAACCATTACAGTTGGGGGAAAATTTACGCAAAATGGAACTGGAAAATTTAAAGTAGATGTGACACCAACAGGAGATGATACGGACAAGACCTATATTGTGACAACGGATGCTGCAGATGTCAACGGTACTTTGATTGTCAATATTGGAACAGGAAATTATATCCAAGGTACCGAGTATCTTGTTGTTCAAGGACCTATTAATTCACATTCACTCACTATTCAAGAAACCGGAGCTATGAAAGATCAGGTTTTCTTTGATTTTGTTGAAGGAAGTTTGAAGCTTGTTGTTAAAAACACAGTGATTTTTGTGTGTTCGGAACTACCAAATGGAAATCCAAGAATGATGATCCAAGCTTTTGATCATTTAAATACTAATCCACATACACCTGTTGCACAAATCATAGAAGCCTTTGGAACGCTAAACTGTCCTGAACCACTAGCAGATGTGTTAAATAAAATGTCTGCAGCAAATTATGCCAATCTAGAATGGATGACACTCACAACAGATACGCAATTGAGTTACATATTAGAACACCATGCCCATGCGATAAAATGTGACAGGCAAGGAGCTTGTGCCAAATATAAGGATAAAGGTGTTTGGGTAAGCGGTTTGGGGAATTTTGAGAATATAAAATCATTTGACTGGCTTTCTGGATATGATGCAAATACAGCAGGACTTTTAGTGGGAATGGATTTTTGTGCGACTCCTTTTTATTTTGGATTTGGTGGAGGATATACTTATACAGACTTTCATTTAAAAAAAGATTCTGGATTTGGGGATATCCATTCTGGATTTGGAACGATTTATGGAGGGTATCTTTCAAGATATTTTATCACAAATGCGTCACTCATTATTGGCGGCAAACACTTTGACATGCATCGCAAAATCGCTTTTTTAATGGTCGATCAAACACCTTGTGCTGGATTTGATGCACCTTTTATAAACACGCATCTAGGGCTTTTAGGACAGATGTATTTTTCCGATTTTCGCCTAGAATTTTTTGGAAATATAGATTACCACTATTTATTCCTAACTTCTAATGAAGAAAAGGGCTCTGATATTAATTTACTTATACAACACCATCACTCACATTTTTTAAAGACAGAATTAGGTACAAATTTTAAAGGTATTTTTAAACGCAAAAAAGTCTGCCTCGCTCCTTTTGTAGGATTAAGTGGAGTTATAAAAACACCGCTTGGAAATACCAACTATGGCGCCTTTTTTGTTGGCGATAGCTTCTATCAAGACACACTCACATCTAATGATTCTCAATTTCTATTATCTCCTCGATGTGGGGTTCGTATTTATCGTTCTTCTTTCATATTCATGATGAGTTACAAAGGCGAGTTCAATAAATACACACGCGATCACCAAATCGATGGTGGATTAGAGTGGGCTTTTTAACGCGCTAATTGCATCCAGATCAAAAACATACTCGGCAATTTGGAGCATGTTGGTGCTAGCACCTTTTAAAAGTTGATCACCGAGCATAAAAAGTTCTAAGCAGTGTGGATTGGATTTAACGGGGCGCAGGCGCTTGACATAAGTAAGAGGTGAGCCTTCGGCCTTTTCAATAGTGCAATCAGGATCAAACACAAGGCCAGGTTCGTCTTGAATAGCTTGTTTTGCTACTTCTAAATCTATGGTTTTTTCAAACTCTGCGAAGATGGAAAGAGCATGCACGCGTTTTTGGCAAATACGCACGCATGTGGCGCTAATATCGATAGGAACTCTCAAGATTTTTTGTGTTTCGAACACCATCTTGTTTTCTTCTGCATTATATCCAAACACATCTTCTTCAGATTCATGTAAACGCAATTGCAAAGTTCTATTTTTATACTCTTCGAGCATTTTTTTCCCGCCACCAGAAGCAGCTTGATAGGTCGATGTGATGATCTGTTTGAGATGAAAATGTTTGTGCAGGGGATATAAAGCGAGTGCTAAAAATGTGGTGGTACAATTGGGACTTGCGATGAGTTTATCCTCTTTAGTTAGTGTAGAACCATTAATTTCTGGAATGATCAGAGGATGTGATTGTCTAAACGCACTCGACGCATCAATGATTGTGCAGCCATTATTTAAAAATTGAGGAACTAAATCGATAGCCACAGCATTGGGTACACAAAAAAATGCGAGCTTGTAGTTGGTATTTCCACCGCGCACAAAACAATCAAAGGCAATATCTTTTTCTTCAAGTTGTTTTTTTAATTCAAGACCGACAAGACCAGTAGAGCCTACAAGGACAATGGAATTCTGTTGCATTTGTAACCGCTTTTTGTATAGTTGTAACAAAGAAAAATAAATGATTCAAATGAAAATAGCATATGTTCATGACTGGCTTGTAGATCTTGCAGGAGCAGAAAAAGTCTTAGCAGCATGTATGGAACTTTACGATGCGCCCATTTTCACGCTTTTAAAAGATGTGAAAAAACTCAAGAACACACCTTTCGAAAAGAAAACAATCCATGGATCGTTTATTGAAAAGCTTCCCTTTGCACGTTCTAAGTATCGTAATTATTTACCCTTTTTCCCCATGGCCATTGAACAAATGGATCTTGGAAGTTTTGATCTTATCATCTCTTCGTCCCATTGCGTGGCAAAAGGTGTGATCACACATCCCCATCAACTCCACATTTGCTATTGCCATACCCCTATGCGTTATTTGTGGGATTGTTATCATGAGTATTTAGAACATCATGGATTACGAAAGGGAATCAAGGCCTTTTTTGCAAAATATTGGATGCACAAATTGCGCATGTGGGATGTTTTATCCTCAAAACGCGTCGATCTGTTTATTGCCAATTCCACATTTATTCAAAAACGCATCCAAAAAGTATATCGTAGAGATTCTATTGTGCTGCACCCTCCTGTCGATTGTAAAAAGTTTGTGTTTTCTGAAGAAAAACAAGATTTTTATGTGACAGCATCGCGCCTGGTACCCTATAAACGCATCGATATTTTGGTAGAGGCTTTTAATTTGATGCCAGAAAAAAAACTTGTTGTGATAGGAGATGGACCGAATTTTAAAAAATTGAAAAAGATGGCGAAAAAAAACATCACATTTTTAGGCCACGTACCTTTTGATGTACTAAAAGAGCATTTTAAATTTGCAAAAGCGTTTTTGTTTGCAGCGTTTGAGGATTTTGGTATTGTACCTGTCGAAGCGATGAGTGCAGGCACTCCTGTGATTGCTTTTGGCAAAGGGGGAATTTTAGATTCTGTGATTGAAGGCAAAACAGGTGTGTTTTTCAAAGAACAAACAAAGGAAAGTGTTAAGCAAGCTGTGAGGGATTTTGAAACGCGTAATTTTGATCCTAAAGTGATTCGGAAACACGCGCTAAAATTTGATAAAGCGGTTTTCCAAGAAAAGTTTCAGTTACTGATCGAGGCAAAAAAAAAAGAGTTTTTTCAATGAAAGTGATCATCCTTGCAGGAGGTGGAGGCTTAAGGTTGTGGCCTTTATCAACGTTAACAAAGCCAAAGCAATTTTTAAAGCTCTTTGATGGAAAATCTTGCTTTGAATTAGCAGTAGAAAAGGCGCTTAAATTTGCAAAGCCCAAAGATATTGTGATTGTGACCAATGAAGCGTTTGAAAAGGAAGTCAAAGAGCAACTAGGATCGATTGATTGCCATATTTTATTTGAGCCTTGTGGCAAAAATACGCTAGGAGCTATCTGTTTTGCACTCAGTTTTGTCAATCAAGATGAGCTTTTTTTATGTTTATGCTCAGATCACTTAATTCAAGGCGAAAATTTTTTTACATCTGTAGAACTTGCGTCAACGTTAGCTTACAAAAATATTGTGCTTTTTGGCATACCACCTGATCGCGTTGAGAGTGGATATGGCTACATTCATGTGAAGAGAAAAGATGTGGTCAAATTCATTGAAAAACCGAAGCCGGATGTTGCTAAAGCGTTGATTGAAACAGGGGAGTACGTGTGGAATACAGGCATGTTTTTTTTCTCAAGACATGTATTTGAAAACGCTTTATTTGAACATTGCAAAGAACACGCACAACTATACAAACAGGGATTTGAAACCCTGAAAGCGCAATTTCACACTCTGCCCTCTATTTCCTTTGATTATGCGATTTTAGAAAAGGTGAGAAATAGAAAATGTATGCAGCTAGAAGATGTTTTTTGGTCTGATGTGGGCTCATTTGATGCACTTTATCAACTTTTCAAAAAAGATGACATGCAAAATGTTACCGGAAAAAACACAAAAGTTTTAGATGCCAAGGGAAATTTAGTCATCAGTGACAAGCCTGTTGTTTTGGTTGACTGTGAGGATCTTATTGTGATCGAAAATGCAGGAAAATTACTCGTAACAAAGCGTGGAAGCTCTCAAAAGGTAAAAGAGATTGTCAAAGAAAAGGTAATTTCTTAATCTGGATATTTCATAAAATCTAGAAAAAGGCATGCAAAATGTTTTTCGAAACACCAAGCAAACTTATGCAGGAAAGGTTTATAAACCTTTTCAAATAAGTTTCTTGGATGGATCGGGAAGCAGGTTGTGTGAATTTTTCTAGATTTTATGAAATATCCAGGTTAAACTTCGAACATATGCAATCAACAGAATCTAGAGAAAAAATTTTATTTAGCGTCAAAGAATGTCAAGAGGCCATCGCAGCGTTGGAAAGCCAAGATGCGCTCAGATTTATTGAAAAGGTCAGTGATTTAATTTCGGCTTGTTTTGAAAAAGGAAATAAGTTGCTTGTGGCAGGCAATGGAGGCTCGTTTTGTGATGCGATGCATTTTACAGAAGAGCTGACAGGTTTTTTCAGAAAAAAAAGAAAGCCACTTCCAGCACTGTGCTTAGGAGATGTGGGGCATTTATCTTGCGTCTCTAACGATGCTGGCTTTGAGTTTGTCTTTTCACGCTTGGTTGAATCCTTGGGCCTGACGGGAGATTGTTTGTGCGTTCTTTCCACGTCGGGAAACTCTGACAATTTAATTCGAGCAGTTGAAAGCGCAAAAGAAAAAGGGATAGTTACGATTGCCTTTTTAGGAAAAACAGGAGGCCAGCTCAAAGGTCTTTGTGATGTGGAATGGGTTGTAGAGGGTTTTGCTACTTCCGATCGTATTCAAGAAGCGCACATGGCATCTATCCATATTTTGATTGAAATGATTGAATACAACTTAAATCTGTCATGTTAAGCGCCTTTTATTTCAAACATAAAGAAAAAATCCATCGCTCTTTTTTAGGCCTTGTTGTTGCAAAATGCTTCCAGGCAGGAAACTGGATCTTTAATTTTTTGTATGAACATAAACTTCTTCGCACAAAAGATATTGGCAGCGCCATCATTTCTATTGGAAATGTCTCGATTGGAGGAAGTGGAAAGACACCTTTTTGCCTCTTTCTTGCAAAAGAACTAGAGAAAAGAAAAATCGCCTTTTCCTTTGTTTCCAAAGGCTATGGGGCGAAGACAAGGATAAAAAAACCCTTTGTGCTGTCTGAGGGAAGGGGTCCAAAATATGATGCAAAAAAAGCATCTGATGAAGCTGTGCTTTTATCTCATATTTTTCCCAAAGTTCCTGTGATTGTGGGCAATGATCTATTGCAAGCATGTCTAATTGCAAAACCTTTTGCTCCTTTGATGATTATCGATGATGGCATGCAGCATCGAAAATTGAAAAAAAGTGTAGAAATTGTGATTTTAGATTCCATAGAGCCTTTTGGAAAACAGGCGTTTTTTCCAAGGGGATTTTTAAGAGATAGCCTAACACAGCTCAAAAGAGCAGATCTTGTCGTTGGATATTCAGATGTAGAAACTCAATTACGTCGCTACACAACAGCGCCGTTTGTTCAGGTGACAAAAACGCCGATCAATGCAGAATCAATCGCTAATGAAAATATTGCGGTGTTTACAGCCATTGGAAATCCGAAAAATTTATACCATACATTGGAAGAAGTGGGCGCGAAAATTGTGGAAAAACAAGAATTTTTAGATCACAGTTTTTTTGATAAAAAAGAGCTGCAAGCATTTGCTAAAAGAGTAAAAGCAAAAGGAGCTAAATATTTAGTATGCACGCAAAAAGATGCGATGAAGGTGGACAAATCTTGGGATTTAGGGCTTCAAATCTTTATTTTAGAGATTGAACTTAATATCAAAAAGCATCAAAATACGTTTAATGAGTTTTTAAATAAGCTGGCTGTAAACTATGACAATTAAAGAAGTACAATTACCAAAACTTGGCGAATCTATTACAAATGCGACCATTTTGCGATGGTTTAAAAAGGTGGGTGATCTGGTAAAAGAAGATGAAATTTTATTAGAAGTTGCCACAGATAAGGTGAATTCTGAAATTCCATCGCCCTATAGTGGTGTGATCAAAGAATTATGCGTAAAAGAAGAAGAGCTTGTGGATGTGGGAAGTGTGCTTTGCAAACTTGAAGTTAAAGAAACTGCTGATGCAGTACAAAAAAGCGCGCCGAAAAAAGAGCCAGCAGGGCCTACAGAATCCAAACAAGCGGTCTATTCACCGAGTGTATTGCGCACATTAAAAGAATATAATCTATCGGTCGCTGAGCTTATAAATATTCAAGGCAGTGGTGAAAATGGAAGAGTGACAAAAGAAGATGTGAAAAAATTTGCCACGTTGCATCAAGGAGGCGCAAAACTTTCACCCTATCGTCAAGCGGTGGTTGAAAATGTGACTTTGTCTGCAACCCAAATTCCTCAAGCAAGTTTGATGCAAAGAGTCAATGTAACCTCTCTATTTTCCATTATTCAAGCCAATAAAGAACAATTTTTTGCTCAAGAAAATGTGAAACTCACACCTACACTTTTGATTGCTTATGCACTTGTGCAAACAGTCAAAGAATATGAAAAAATCAATGCCACATTTGAAAATAACCAAATTCATATTAAAAAAGAGATGAATCTTGGTATTGCAGCAAATACTCAAGATGGCGTCATCGTTCCTGTGATAAAAAAAGCGCACACAATGAGCTTTTTAGAATTTGCACATGCCATGCATCACATTAAAGAAAAAGTGCAGAAAAGTAAAATTGAGAATAAAGATGTGCAAGAGGGGACCATCACTCTGACCAATTTTGGGATGAGTGGAGTAATGATGGGAGTGCCCCTCATTCGTTATCCAGAAGCCGTGATTGTAGGAATTGGAGCGATCCATGATCATGTGTTTGTTCATGAAAATGAGATGAAAATAGGCAAAGCATTATTTATTAGCTTGACATTTGATCATCGTGTATTCGATGGTATGTATGGATGTGAATTTTTAGTAAAATTGCAAAAAAAGCTCGAACATGCAGACGCAATCTTTTCTTGAAGACTTAGTTGAAATACAAAAAGAATCCATTGATTATTTCTTTGACCATCTAAATGTGGCACATTGCAATAGCATTTTTGAAAAAATGCAAATATCGGGAACACTTTTTACAACAGGCGTTGGTAAAAGTGCATTTATTGCAAAAAAAATCGCACAAATGCTCATTTCCATTGGTTGCAAAGCATCTTTTCTATCGCCTGAAGATGCCATGCATGGAGATTTGGGAATTTTAGACGAAAAAGATTGCGTGATTTTGTTTTCAAAAAGTGGATCGACAAAAGAACTTTTAGATCTTATGCCTTTTTTAAATAAAAAAGGAGTTGATACTGTTGCTATTTGCAGTCATGCACAAGCTCTGCTTTCACAACGGACTACATATTCTTTAATACTTCCTTTGAAGCGCGAACTGTGTCCTTTTGATTTAGCTCCGACAACCTCAGCCTCTTTGCAGATGCTCTTTGGAGATCTTTTGGTGGTATGGATGATGGAAAAAAGGAATTTTACTCTGGATGAATATGCGCTCAATCATCCAGCAGGCTTTATTGGAAAGAGTCTCACATTATTGGTAGATGAAGTGATGATATCCAAGTCACTACCACTAATTCGTTCCAATGCACTTTTTTCTGAGGCTCTAGTTGAGTTAACATCCAAGCGTCTTGGATGTGTGCTTATTGTAGATGAAAACAAAATGCTTTTAGGTATTTTCACAGATGGAGATTTAAAACGTTTGCTTTTGCAAGAAGAGGGCTTTTTACAAAAGCAAATCTATCATTTTATGACAAAGAATCCTAAAACCATCGTGTCGCAAACACTAGCCATTGATGCGCTAAAAAAAATGCATCAAAATCCCAATAATATCATTACGCATTTTCCTGTATTAAAAGAAAATACGCTTATTGGTCTTGTTAGAATGCAAGAAATTGTTGCTTCTGGTTTGAATATCTAATGACTCTTAAAAGATGCGTCAAAAGACTGTCTAAGCTGCGTGATTTTCTTGCCAATTTCAATTATTTCAGATTTATATTTTAGAGTATCTTCTTGTAAAGATAATTGCGTAAAATGAAATTCTTGATCAAATAGGTGCATATAATCAATAAGATAGTTGCGGAGATTATCTTTTTTTCCTTGAAGTTGGAGTAAAACCATAGCCTCTTTAATGCGACGGAGGGACTGCATTTTGTGTGTAATGTTGGTTTCAAATTTGGTAAGAGCTTGTGGGGTACTTTGGCACAATGGAAGTTCGTTTAAATCTTTCCACATTTCTTTTTCCACATCACCAAATTCTTTCGTAAGTTTTGAAAAAATCGCATAATCTGAAAATTGACGATTATAAAGAGTGGAAAAAGAGACAACAAGGGTAAGAACAAAAACCGCTGTCATACTACCCCATCTGAGCCACATTTTTTTAATTGTTTTGAATTTTTGAGACCAAAGATAAAAGAAAAGATAAAAAATACCTGCTATGCATAAGCCACTTATAAGCCCACCTAGGTGTGCGGCATGGTCAATATTCATTCCTTTGGTTGCGCCATATCCTATGTTGACAGCAATGATGTAACCAACATTTTTTAAGAGTTTATCGCGCGAGGCTTTAGGTATCATTGGGGTTAACAAAATAAAAATATAAGCTCCAAAAATACCAGCAATGGCTCCAGAGGCTCCTGCGCTCACATAAAAAGTGTCTTGGTGCATCAAAAAACTCCACAATCCTGATAAAATACCGGTTGTGAGGTAGGTTGTTAAAAAAACCACTCTTCCGACAATAGATTCTAGAAAAAATCCGATAGTATATAAGGCATACATATTTGCAAGAAGGTGGATGGCTCCAAGATGTATGAACATGGATGATATCAAACGCCACCATTCTCCTGCCATTACAAGGTCGACTTCTAATCCTCCCCATTGAACGATAGCCTGGATGGAAGGTGTAAGAAGAAACGCAGGATCGCTGATCACGGTTAAAATAAAAATCAAAACATTTAAGCCAATTAAGATCAGAGTAATCATCACCGTCAAGGTTAGGACAAGATATAGATTTTTGTAAAGGCAAGGAATATTTTACTTTAAATGAAGAAGCTCTCGCATTTTTTCAAAATCTTCTTTGAAAAAAAAGGGAAGAAAATATGTGGTGCTTTGTGTGCTGAGTTGAATCCCATAATTTAAAGGATCTTCCACATACGCGCATGCTGTGATCGTATTTAGAGCAATTTCTGTATGTTCATCGTTTTCTAAAACTACTTTATCTTCGAAAATGTGGACTTTGAAGGGATGGTTGTTTATTCGAGAAACCTTGTAATAGGGCATAAAACCTATGATCACAACGACAAGAGATGCTAAAAACAAAAAAATATTCACAAAAAGTTTTGTTTGAAAAAACATTAAAATGAGTAATAAGAAAGCTATAGGGAGAGCAAATTTAATACCCCTTTTTAAGGAGAGTTTTTTTGTTTCTTGCGAAACAGAAGAATAAAAAATTTTTTCTATCTTTGGCAAAACAACACTTTTTGTTACTCTTTAACTGACGCTGTCGTCCTAAATTTAGTATGAGAGCATCAGTTTTTGAGTATAACGGATTATTTTTATTATGGAAATCATGACAGTCACACATTTCTTAATGATCATAGTGTTTACACTCGGTTACGTAGCTATTGCTCTAGAATCGGTATTGAAAATTAATAAAACAGCCATTGCTCTTTTGATGGCGGTGATCTGTTGGGGATTGTATTTTGTAAGTGTTGGCACATCTTCTGATGAAAGTGCTGCTGCTTTATCTTTTCATTTATCAGATGAATCTCAAGTGGTCTTTTTTTTGCTCGGTGCCATGACTTTAGTGGAACTGATCGATGTTCATGAAGGTTTTCGTTTAGTCAGTGAATTCATGCATACACATTCCAAAAGAAAATTGCTTTGGCTTTGTGGGGTGATTTCCTTTTTTCTTTCCGCGATCATTGATAATTTGACAGCAACAATTGTGATGGTTTCTGTGATACGAAAATTGGTCACAAGAAAAGAAGATCGATTAATGTTAGGAGCGACCATTGTCGTGGCTGCCAATGCAGGGGGTGCGTGGACACCCATTGGTGATGTAACGACGACCATGCTGTGGATCCAGAACCGTCTAACGACTTTGCCTTTAATGCTGTGGTTGTTTTTGCCTAGTGTGGCATGTTTTATTGTAGCGACTCTTTTCAACTCCTTTAAAGTGAAAGGGGAGTTCAAGGCACAAAGCACAGCGCATATAAAGACAGAGCCTTTTGGAAATAAAGTGCTTGTTTTAGGACTTTTTGCTCTGATTATGGTCCCTGTTTTTAAAGGACTCATTGGCTTGCCTCCTTTCATGGGTATGCTGATAGGTCTTGGCTTTTTATGGCTTTTAACCGATATTGCCCATCATAAATACGAAGAGAGGCACCACTTACGTGTGCCTCACGTGCTATCCAAGATCGATAACCCTGGCGTCTTATTTTTCTTAGGTATCTTGCTTGCTGTGGATGCGTTGGAATCTTCTGGCATCTTAAATAATTTAGCTCTTTGGCTAGATGCTACAATAGGAAACACAACGCTTGTGGCAACAGCTATTGGTCTATTGTCTTCTATTGTGGATAACGTGCCTATTGTGGCAGCCACTTTAGGTATGTACAGCACCAAGGTCTTTCCTACTGATTCTAGTTTATGGCAACTGATTGCCTATTGTGCGGGGACTGGGGGTAGTATTCTGCTTATAGGATCTGCTGCAGGGATTGCTTTTATGGGGTTAGAGAAGGTGGATTTTCTCTGGTATTTAAAAAGAGTCTCTCTTTCTGCACTTTTTGGCTATTTTGCAGGTATTTTAGTCTATCTTTTTCAGGTTCTTCTAGTTTCTTAAACACTTATTGTTCATTTCCTTAAGTATCAAATAAAATTATATATATAAAGAATATCCTGTTAAAATAAAGATTGCCAATTTATTATAACAGATAAGTTAGTTATAATAGGTTCTTCAAAAAAAATGGAGATTAAAAAATTATGACAAGTTTTCCAATAAATGGCACAACGCTAGTGCCTCATTATCTTAGAAGTCATCAAGCGGTGACTACTCTTGATTTAACTCAAAGAACAAATCCTTTGATAGATGGAGAATTTGCTGATCTTGTAGCGGATTATCCAAATTTAACCTTTTTGGCTTTGGACGTATCTTCTTTATCAGGAGAGTTTTTTTATCAGTTGCAACGCCTGGAACGGCTTACGGATTTGCATTTAGTGGGAAGTTGCTCACGTGAATTTTTTCTAGCGGGAGATTTAAACTTTCCGGCAATTCAAAGTTTGGTGTTGGATGGGTTAGATGTTAGTGAAGGGGTTTTAGAATTTATTGGTGATCATTTATTTCCAAATGTTCAAGAGCTTCATTTAAAAAACGTTAGCGTTTTGCGTCCTGCTGAACTAATGTGTATTAAGTTTTTTTCAAATCTAATCTTTTTGAAGGTAGAGGAGATGCGATTGGGTGATTCTTTTTTTGGTGCGGTTGCTGGTTTAACCCAATTGGAACAATTAGGCATCTCGGGATCAAATATTGGCGTTAGCATGATTAACGCTAAATTCCCAGCCTCTTTGCGAGAGCTTATTTTAACCAATGCCCTAACTCCCTTTTGGGATACGCTCGGTTTTCAGCAGAGGCTTTCTCAGGTTGTCGCGAAACTAGCTTCTTCTGTGATGGTAACAGGGTTTGATACCATTGGATTGCCTCCAATACAAGCTCCTGTTATTCTCTTGGGGCGAGCTGTGCCGAGAGCTCTTTTTGTCTAAATATCGAATTTGTTTGTAGATGTTTGTGTATTAAAAAATACACAAACATCTATATTTAAACAGTTTAAACCAATAAAAATTAAAATAATTATTAGTATTTATAATAATTATTATATCGCCTATAATCATTCATAAAAATTGAGGTTTTATTAATTATGGCGACATTAGCAATAGTGGCAAAAAAACCACCCATCTTTGAGGCGAATAAGGAGTCTGTCACAGTTCTTGATTCAAGGCTTAATCCCATGACGGATCAAACATTTGCACAAACGGTACTTCAATGCCCAGATCTCGAGTCTTTAATTGTAGACGTGACGCATTTTTCAAGTACTTTTTTTGATGAATTAGAAAAATTAACCAAGCTTAAAACACTACATTTAGTAGGCAAGCCTCAAGCAGAGTTTTTTGACATCGATCTTTCTTTAGAGTTTAGGGGAATGGAAACTCTCACAATAGAGGACGCTTTTGTTGATGGAAATATGTTTGAAGCAATGAGCCGGGTATTTCCACAACTTCGAGGACTTTATCTTAGAAGCATTCAAGTACCAGATCACTATGAACTTTTGTCTCTTAAGCATTTTAAGGGCCTACAAACCTTAAGCGTCAAAGAAATGCGTTTGGAAGACTCTTTTTTTGCAGCTGTAGAACAATTAGAAAAACTGGAAACCTTGGATCTATCTCAATCAATCATTGGGTTGGGCTTAATGCAACATACATTTCCTTCATCTTTACGAACATTGAATGTGCAAAATGCCACGCTTTCTTTTTTCGAATATACATATCCAGTTTTAGAGGAAAGAAGTGAAGAAGGTTTGTCTATTTTAGGAATGGATACGCTTATGGAGAAACCCAAAATACGTTTTTCCAATTTACCTCCGATGCCTCCGTTGGATTTTGGTGATGATTCAGATGATGAACCGTTTAAACCCTTAACCTTAGAATTTGTGTAATTATGGCAACACCTCCAATTAAAAAAAATGCTTCAGAAATCAATAATGGTGAGCAGCTTGTGCGTTATCCTTCGCATAAGCAAACCTCTGTCTTTGATGGGATTGCTCAATGTCTCCAGGGAAGTTTTGGATTTGTACCAGGGCGTCGAGAAGATGGAGTGCCTCCTCCGCATGAAAAAAGATGGTATTCTTCTGTTTACACGAGTGTCAGTATATCAAGGGGTCAAGAGCTTAGTGAATGCACAGATATTGTTGCATTTAGAAAAAGGCACACAGAGATGAATAAGGATCATGCAAATTTGCGTATGCAATTGATCTATTTGATCTTTAAAGTGGTGCATCTACAACGTGCATTTTTTCGGCCGCAAGAAACAAGGCTGCAGTATGGAGTTCCTCAATTTTCTGCGACATTTGCAAGCGAAATTGGAAAATTGGAAGCATGTCATGTATGCCCCGTTTTTTTAAGCGACAATAGAAAATTAATGGATCGAGTAGATGATCTTGTTAAAGAGATTGTACGAAACAGTGGCCTGCTCACAAATGATTGCAAACAGGTTTTGCTAGAGTGTGATGTGTTACAAGAAGATGTTGAAAAGTTTGAATTATGGTTAGCATTCCAATCAGGACATTTAGAAAGTGTTTTAAAAAGATGCACACAAAATCCCGCTGCAAAAACAGATGCAGTCGTAAAAAGAGATGTGCAGCTTGCTCTTGTCATGTTATTTGGGAGTGCTGAAATGAAAGAAGGTGTCTATGTTTTAGAAAAAGGATCCTTATTCGAGCTTTTTGTGCAAGTTTTTGCATTAAATGCAGAAGAAACCACAACGCTTCGTGAGGAAAAAAACAAAAAAATAATTTTAGGAAAAAACTCAAGGCTTTTTGATACAATCTTTGGTAATAAAATTCCAAGTGTGAAAATGGATCCCCGTGTGATTAGAATGCTTGCTGAGTTGATAGAGCGAAGACCCTTTTCTGATAACAATGAGCGTTTTGTAAAAACATTGTTAAGTGTTTTAGGGGTTCAGGACGTATGGGTTCAGCTTATTTGCGAACAATGGAAAAATAGAAAATCTGCGCATTTACCTCTAGATGAAGAAGTCGTGCGAGAAAGACTTCATCAATTACCCACAGGTGCGGGCCTCATTGCTCCAGAAACACGTTTATATCAATTTTTAGGATCTACAACAATGCTATTAGGTGAGGTGAATCGATCTGTTGATCCTATTTTTGATCGTTTAAGAGAAGATCTGATTCCTGTGATCAATGATGTATCTTTTGGTCGAGTAACTCCAGAAGTTGCATTTGAAAAGGTATCACGTCAAGTCATTGGAGCATATGAAAGAAATATTCGAGGATGGCAGGAAGAGACCAAAAAATTAGGAGTGCAGGTGGCTTTACATCAAGCATTATTAGAAGAAAAACTCAATGCTGAAGTCATTGCAAATTGTTTAGTTCAATTAATTGAATTTGGGGATATCGAAGTTGTGGGACATCTTTTAGATGCTATTTTTTATCATCCTCCTCTTTTTCGTATTGAACAGGTTGAACGGGAACAATATTGGACAAAAAGTGAAAAATTGAAACCAGCCACAGGTTGTGCAAGAGCGTTGATGATTGCTCTGAAGCGTCAGTTTCCAAAAGAAGCGCTGCTTTTAAAATTAGAAGAAAGTGACATTCTCCAAAGAGATCAAGGAGATTTGCTACCTGTTTTCAAAGAGCTTTTAAGACAATCTACTTTTAAACAAAGGCTTTTGGCTCTTATTGAAATGAATCATTATCAGTATTTAGGGCCGATAAGACGGGTGTTAAAGCAAAAAGCTGTACCGACAACATCGGGTGACAGAGAAACTCTTTTTCAAGACTATGCGAGTAGAATTCAATACGCACAAGAACAAATTGAAGGAATGAAAATCAGTGTTGAAGAATTACAAAAACACCTTGTGCATCAAGATCCAGTTCAAATACGTAATGATCTTTTACAAAGACTTCCTCTCGTCTATTATATTGGAAAAATTTAAATCCAAAATCGCTAAGATAAACGCTTCATTTTTATCAAAAAAAAAATTTCTTTTTTTTATTTTTGAAAAAATCTTGCTTAAATTAAGTGCTTTCTATAAATTGTAGCTTCCTTCTTATGTATATAAGAGGCGAAATCGAGACGAATGTTTTCGAATTGTTTTTTGACAGTAGAATTGAGAAGATATGCCAAAAAAATATGTGCGGGGAATTTATTCCCCACTCGTCAAAATTTTTTTATTTTTTAACTGAGAATTTGATCTTGGTTCAGATTGAATGCTGACGGCGTGGATGAGGCATGCAAGTCGAACGAAGTTGAGCTTGCTCAACTTAGTGGCGGAAGGGTTAGTAATACATGGATAACCTACCTTTTACCTGGGGATAACGGTTGGAAACGACCGCTAATACCGAATGTTGCTTTAATAAGATAACTTGTTTTAGTAAAAGTAGGCTTTTGCTGGCGGTAGAAGAGGGGTTCATGGGATATCAGCTTGTTGGTGTGGTAAAAGCGCACCAAGGCTAAGACGTCTAGGCGGATTGAGAGATTGACCGCCAACACTGGGACTGAGACACTGCCCAGACTCTTACGGGAGGCTGCAGTCGAGAATCATTCGCAATGGGCGAAAGCCTGACGATGCGACGCCGTGTGAGCGATGAAGGCCTTCGGGTTGTAAAGCTCTTTCGCTTGGGAACAAGAAAGATAGATGAATAATCTATCGATTTGAGGGTACCAGGTAAAGAAGCACCGGCTAACTCCGTGCCAGCAGCTGCGGTAATACGGAGGGTGCAAGCATTAATCGGAATTATTGGGCGTAAAGGGCGCGTAGGTGATCTTATAAGTCGGATGTGAAATCTCAAAGCTTAACTTTGAGGCTGCGTCCGAAACTGTAAGGATTGAGGGTAGGCGGAGAAAACGGAATTCCACGTGTAGCGGTGAAATGCGTAGATATGTGGAGGAACACCTGTGGCGAAAGCGGTTTTCTAGCTTATTCCTGACGCTGAGGCGCGATAGCAAGGGGAGCAAACAGGATTAGATACCCTGGTAGTCCTTGCCGTAAACGATGCATACTTGATGTAGTTGGTCTCAACCCCAACTTTGTCGAAGCTAACGCGATAAGTATGCCGCCTGGAGAGTACGCTCGCAAGAGTGAAACCCAAAAGAATTGACGGGGGCCCGCACAAGCAGTGGAACATGTGGTTTAATTCGATGCAACGCGAAGAACCTTACCCAGGCTTGACATGTAGTGGACCGTCACAGAGATGTGACTTTCCTTCGGGACTGCTACACAGGTGCTGCATGGCTGTCGTCAGCTCGTGCCGTGAGGTGTTGGGTTAAGTCCCGCAACGAGCGCAACCCTTATCATTAGTTGCCAGCACGTTATGGTGGGGACTCTAATGAGACTGCCTAGGTTAACTAGGAGGAAGGTGAGGATGACGTCAAGTCCGCATGGCCCTTATGTCTGGGGCTACACACGTGTTACAATGGCCGGTACAGAAAGAAGCAAATCCGCAAGGTGGAGCAAATCTCAAAAGCCGGTCCCAGTTCGGATTGTAGTCTGCAATTTGACTACATGAAGTTGGAATTGCTAGTAATGGCGTGTCAGCAATAACGCCGTGAATACGTTCTCGGGCCTTGTACACACCGCCCGTCACATCATGGAAGTTGGTTTTGCCCGAAGTCGCTGACCTAACCGCAAGGGAGGAGGCGCCGAAGGTGAGGCTGATGACTCGGATGAAGTCGTAACAAGGTAGCCCTACCGGAAGGTGGGGCTGGATCACCTCCTTTTTAAGGACATGATGATTTTTATCATCTAGGTTGAGGCACATAGGTGTATCTTCTCAATTCTGCTGTCAAATCTGGAAAGTTTTTACTACAATAATTGGCGCTTAAGGATACAAGATTTAAAAAATCTTAGAGTTGAAAAATTTTATCAAGTTTTTAAGAGCTATTGGTGGATGCCTTGGCATTAGTAGGCGACGAAGGACGTGTTACCTGCGATAAGCCTCGGGGAGCTGGTAAACGCTTTGATCCGAGGGATTCCGAATGGGGAAACCCGATAGAAGTAATATTCTGTCATCTACTTCTGAATACATAGGGAGTAGAAGTTATACGTGCTGAATTGAGACATCTTAGTAAGCACAGGAAGAGAAATCAAACCGAGATTCTCTGAGTAGCGGCGAGCGAAAAGGGAATAGCCCAAACCGTAAATTTATTTGCGGGGTTGTAGGGCCATCAACATGTATTGCAATTCTTAGCAGAACCTTCTGGAAAGTTGGACAACATAGGGTGATAGTCCCGTATGCGAAAAGAAGAGCAAGCTAGATGGTACCTGAGTAGGTCCGGACACGTGAAACCCGGTCTGAATCTGGGGGGACCACCCTCCAAGGCTAAATACTCACTAATGACCGATAGTGAACAAGTACCGTGAGGGAAAGGCGAAAAGAACCCCTGTTAGGGGAGTGAAATAGAACCTGAAACCAGTAGCTTACAAGCGGTCAGAGGCCTATGCCCTCTTTGAGGGAATGGCTGATGGCGTGCCTTTTGCATGATGAGCCAGCGAGTTATGTTGTTTAGGCAAGGTTAAGGGACGTACGTTCCGGAGCCGTAGCGAAAGCGAGTGTGAATAGCGCGATTAGTCTTACGACATAGACACGAAACCAAGTGATCTATCCATGGCCAGGCTGAAGCAAGGGTAAAACCTTGTGGAGGGCCGCACTAGTTCCTGTTGAAAAAGGTTTAGATGAGCTGTGGATAGGGGTGAAAGGCCAATCAAACTTGGAAATATCTTGTTCTCTCCGAAATAACTTAAGGGTTAGCCTCAACTATATGCCTATTAGGGGTAGAGCACTGGATCCACGCGGGGGTGGCAACACCTACCAAAGGGAACCAAACTCCGAATACTGATAGGTTGGTTGGGAGATAGACAGTGGGGGATAAGCTTCATTGTCGAGAGGGGAACAGCCCAGATCGTCGATTAAGGCCCCAAATTCTATGCTAAGTGGGTAAGGAAGTAAAGTTTCAAAGACAGTTGGGATGTTGGCTTAGAGGCAGCAACCATTTAAAGAGTGCGTAACAGCTCACCAATCGAGAAGCTTTGCGCCGATAATATATGGGACTCAAGCATAGAGCCGAAATCACGGGTTTGCATGTAAATGCAAGCGGTAGGAGAGCGTAGTATGTGCATCGAAGGTATACCGTAAGGAGTGCTGGAGCGCATACTAGTGAGGATGCATGGCATAAGTAACGATAAAGGAGGTGAGAATCCTCCTCGCCGAAAACCTAAGGTTTCCAGGGTAAAGCTCGTCTTCCCTGGGTTAGCCGGCCCCTAAGCCGAGGCAGAAATGCGTAGGCGATGGGAAACAGGTTAAATATTCCTGTGCCACCTAAAACTATGGTGATGGGATGACGGAGTAAGTTAAGCACGCGGACTGTTGGATGTCCGTAGGGTGATGAGGATGGCTAATAGGTAAATCCGTTAGCGGAATTCCAGGTCACACTCAAAGGGAATCTTCGGAGGAACTGATGGTGTGGAGCAATGCTCACGAGAAATAATCTCTAGCCGTTGATGGTGACCGTACCAAAACCGACACAGGTGGGTGAGATGAATATTCTTAGGCGCGCGAGATAACTCTTGTTAAGGAACTCGGCAAATTATTCCTGTAACTTCGGGAGAAGGGAAGCCTCCCTCGGTATTAGTTTTCGCAACGAAAGCTGAGGGAGGCCGCAGAGAAATGGCCCAGGCGACTGTTTAACAAAAACACAGCACTATGCAAAGTCGTGTAAGACAAAGTATATGGTGTGACGCCTGCCCAATGCCAAAAGGTCAAAAGGAGGGGTTAGCTTCGGCGAAGCTCCAAATTTAAGCCCTGGTGAATGGCGGCCGTAACTATAACGGTCCTAAGGTAGCGAAATTCCTTGTCGGGTAAGTTCCGACCTGCACGAATGGCGTAACGATCTGGGCGCTGTCTCAACAAGAGACTCGGTGAAATTGTAGTAGCAGTGAAGATGCTGTTTACCCGCAATCAGACGGAAAGACCCCGTGAACCTTTACTGTAGTCTGATATTGGCTTGTGACTTGTCATATGTAGGATAACCGGGAGACTTTGAAGATATCTCGTCAGGGATATTGGAGTCACCCTTGAAATACCGGTTTTGGCAAGTTGTGAATCTAACAATACATCTTGAAACAGGTGATTGGACATTGTCAGATGGGCAGTTTTACTGGGGCGGTATCCTCCTAAAAAGTAACGGAGGAGTCCAAAGCTTACCTCATCGTGGTTGGTAATCACGAACAGAGCGTAAAGGTATAAGGTAGGTTAACTGCGAGACGGACATGTCAAGCAGATACGAAAGTAGGGCTTAGTGGTCCGGCGATAGAACGTGGAATCGTCGTCGCTTAACGGATAAAAGGTACTCCGGGGATAACAGGCTTATCGCCACCAAGAGTTCATATCGACGTGGCGGTTTGGCACCTCGATGTCGGCTCATC
>SDBV01002389.1_pt1 | contig 28030 bp, 29 predicted proteins | sample 2277081 | NCBI WGS metagenome assembly SDBV01 (sample SAMN10402039, study PRJNA504765) | marine sediment metagenome | isolation source: marine sediment core GS10_PC15, 223 cmbsf | place: Arctic Ocean: Southern Knipovich Ridge | collected 2010 | reverse complement strand
TTCGCCTTCGCCGCAGAGGCCGAGAGCCTCATATGTGATGAGTTCGTTCGCTGAGAAGCAGTCGTGCAGCTCGATGACGTCGATGTCCTTTGGGCCGAGGCCTGTCTGCTCGTAGACGTCCTGCGCGGCCCGTCGCGTCATCTCGCTGCCGATGAGTGCGATGGAGCTTTTCGATTCGAAGGTTTCGGGCGTATCGGTCACCATCGACTGCCCGATTATCTCCACTGCCTTCTCCTCCAGCGAGTGCTTGTGAACGAACTCCTCGCTTGCCAGCACGACTGCGCCGGAACCGTCCGATGTGGGGCAGCACTGAAGCTTCGTGAGCGGCGCGTGGACCATCGGTGAGGCCAGAATCTCCTCCAGTGTGTACTCGTCCTGGAACTGGGAGTACGGGTTGTTCACGGAGTGGCGGTGGTTCTTGAGGCCGATCTTGGCGAACTGCTCCGGCTTCGAGCCGTAGCGCTCCATGTGCTCCCGGCCGGCGTTGCCGAAGATCTGGGGAGCAACCGGCGAGGCCTCGAAGCCGCGGAGCTTGACCATGATGTCGACGTGCTTGTCCATGGGGTTTACGCGGTCCGTAAACTTCACGCCGAGCGACCCCTTCTCCATCTTCTCGAAGCCCAGCGCCAACACGCAGTCGGAGATGCCACCGGCGATCAACTGCTTGCCGAGGAACAGCGCCGTCGAACCAGTCGAGCAGTTGTTGTTGACGTTGTAGACGGGGATGCCCGTGAGCCCCAGCTGATAGACGGCGCGCTGCCCGGCGGTCGAATCGCCGTAGACGTAGCCGACGACGGCCTGATCGATTTCGTCGTAGGAGATTCCGGCGTCCTCAAGCGCCTTCGTTCCCGATTCCTTCGCCATGTCGGGATAGTCCCAGGCCCGCGAGCCGGGCTTCTCGAACTTGGTCATTCCGACACCTATTACGTAGACTTTTGATGACATCATTTCTCCCTTCAGTAGGCAGCGGCCAGGACTGATTGCCGCGCGCCATCCGATTGTGCGTCGGGGCCTGGCGAGTGTCAATTCCGGTGCAGCGAGCGGTTGTGGACGCGGCGGGCCTGGCGGCAGGTGTGAACCTCGGGACGATCGGGATGACGCAGGCGAGCTCACGCCGCTTGTCGCTCAGAAGTGCGGGCACCGTATGACCTTCCTACAATCCGAGCTGGTGGGCGATCGTGTTGCGCTGTATGTGAGACGTGCCCTCGCCGATTTCCAGCACCATGCAATCACGGTAGAAGCGCTGGATGTCATGCTCCATCACGAAACCGGCGCCGCCGTGGATCAGCACGGACGTCTTGGCGATCTCGGTGGCCGCTTCGCTGGCAAACAGTTTCGCCATCGACGACTCCTTGATGTAGGGAAGGCCCTGCTCCGCACGCCAGGCAGCCTGGTAGGTGAGGAGGCGGGCCGCCTCCAGGCGAGTCGCCATGTCGGCGAACATCCATTGCAGCCCCTGGAAGCCGCCGATTGGCTGGCCGAAGGCGACCCGTTGCTTCGCGAACTCGAGACTGCGACGGAACGTGGCCAGGCCGAGGCCGAGGGCGAAACCTGAGGCGATGACTCTGCCCTCGGTCAGCGTACGCATGGCGTTCTTGAAGCCGGTATTCTCCTCGCCGAGCAGGTGATCGGCCGGGACGCGGCAATCCTGGAACGAAAGCTCGGCGGTATGGGCGGCTCTCATCCCCATCGTGTCCAGGCGCCTCGCGCTAAAGCCGGGGGAGCCCTTGTCCACGACGACGAGGCTGAGGCCGCGCATCCCGGCGCCCGGCGTGGTGACGGTGGTTACGACGAGGAAGTCGGCCAGGTCGCCGTTGGTGATGAGGATCTTGCTGCCGTTGATGACGTAGTCATCGCCGTCCCTGACTGCGGTTGTCTTCATGCCACCCGGGTCAGAGCCGGCGTCGGGCTCGGCGAATCCCCAGGCGCTGATCTGTTCGCCGGCGATTCCCGGCCGCAGGTATTTCTGCTTCTGGGCTTCGCTGCCGAAGGCATGGATAGCTGAGAGTCCGAGGTAGACGTTGACGTAGATGCCGAGGAAGATGCCCGGTGACGCCTGTGATAGCTCTTCCGCCATGATTACGCCGCTCACAAGGCCTGACTGCGTACCGCCGTACTCGATGGGGAATTTCGCGCCCAGGTAGCCCAGGGCGCCCAGCTTCCGGACGATCTCCATCGGGAACTCGCGTCGCTCGTCGCAGTCGCGGGCGATCGGCTCTATCTCCTTCTCGGCGAAGGTGCGAACGGACTTCTGGAACAGCTTCTGGTCATCGGTGAATTCGAAGTCCATGACTTACCTTCCCTGAAAGACGGGCTCACGCTTTTCCAGGAAGGAGCGCCGGCCCTCCTGATAGTCTTCGGTCAGCAGGCAGGCGACCTGGGCGAAGTGCTCGTAGTCGAACTGCGCCTGCCAGTCCCTGTCCGGGCTGGTCTGGAGCGCCTTCTTTGTGAACTTGAGGCCCAGAGGCGGGCCCGACGCCAGGCGGCTGGCGATCTCGGTTGTGGCGGAGTCTAGCTCCGCAGGCGGCACGACCCGGTTCACCATTCCGATCCGATGGGCCTCCGCGGCGTCGATCGAGTCTCCTGTCATGAGCATCTCTGCCGCAGCGCCATGGCCGACGAGGCGCGGCAGGAGATACGTCGCTCCCATGTCCGCCCCGCTGATGCCGATCTTGACGAAGGGGAGACCGAACCTCGCGTTTTCCGAGGCTATCCGTATGTCTGCAGCCAGCGCGATGCAGCAGCCGCCTCCCACCGCGAGCCCGTTTACCATCGCCACGACGGGTTTTTCGACGTTCCGGATCGCCACGATGAGGTCAAGGTACAGGCCGACGACTTCGTGGGCCAATTGTGGCGTCATCGTGTCCGGTGCGTCCTTGAGATCCGCGCCCGCGCAGAAGGCCTTGCCGGCGCCGGTGATCACGACGACCCTGACCGCAGTGTCCTCATTTGCCTGCGCCAGCGCCGTGATCATCTCGTTTACCGTCCGCACGCTGAGCGCGTTGAGGCGGTGGGGGCGATCGATCGTAATCGTCACTACGCCCTCGGCCTTGTCGTAGACGATGTCATTGAAGGTCATCACATCCCTCCCTTCGCTCGTTAGATTTCGGTGTCCGGCGCCCGTCTCGTCCGTCACAGGATCGTCCCGGCCTGCCGGAGGTCTTCGATCTTCTGCCATGAGTAGCCCAACTGCCCGAGAACTTCTTCCGTGTGCTGGCCCAGGTCCGGCGCTGGACGAGTCTCGCCCGGCGTCTCACTGAGTTGCACCGGCGGGCCCGGTAGCCGGACGGACCCGAGGCGTGGGTCCTCTGTATCCACGATGTAGCGGTTGGCCACCACTTGCTCGTCTTCGGCCAGCTCCTGGTAGTCCTGCACAGCACCGCACGGGATGCCCTCCGCCTCGAGCAGCTTCAACCAGTGATCGCGAGGCTTTTCGGCGAAGCGATCATCAAGGATGGCGATGAGATCGGACGCATGATCGTTGCGGGTGCGCGTCTCGGCAAAGCGAGGGTCGTTCTCGAGGTTGGGAAGGCCGACGATCCTGCAGAGGGCCGGCCATTGACGGGGATCGATGATGGCGATCGTGAACCAACCGTCGCTGGCCTGGTAGTAGGTGAACAGCGGGCTGCGCATCTTCCGGTCGGACGACATCAGGGCCATCTTGCCGGTCGTAAGGTAGTGGGCGATGTGCCAGCCCTGGAGGGCGATCATCCCACCCAGTAGAGAAGCGTCCACCTTCTGTCCCTGGCCGGTGCGCTGGCGGTGGAACAGGGCCAGGAGGATGCCACAGGATAGCAGGTAAGCGCCCGTCTGATCCGCGATCGTTGGGCCGACGGCGATGGGCTCACCGTCGGCCGCGCCGGAGTTGGCCGCCATGAGGCCGCCCACGGCCTGCGCCACCATGTCCATGGCTGGCAGCGCGGCGCGCGGACCCTCGGGGCCGAAGCCTGTGGCAGAGGCGTAGATGATATTGGGCTTGACCGCACGAACCGCTTCGTAGTCGAGGCCCAGCCGTTCGATGACGCCGGGCGTCCAGCTCTGGACGAAGACGTCGGCACCGGCGACCAGGTTCTGAACTACTTCTTTGCCATCGGCATGACGGAGGTTCAGGGTGAGGCTTCTCTTGCCGCGGTTGTGGGTCATGAAGAAGGCGGAGCTGCCGTCGGGCTGGAGTTCAACGCCCCGACCGGGGTCCCCGCGCGGCGACTCAATCTTGATGACGTCCGCACCCATGTCCGCCAGGAGCGCCGTTGCCGAAGGGCCCATCTGCCCGATGCTCAGATCAACGACGCGAACGCCTTCCAGTGGACCCATGTGAACCTAGCGGCCCGGGGGCTGGATGCCCGCGAAGGCTCCCCCGCCCTCGGCCAGCTCCCATGAGTAGGTGTCGATGATCATCTGCTTGGTCGCCTTGAGCGCCGCCAGCGACGCCTCTGCCACGGTGGCGGCGGCTGCCAGCGATTCCTCCAGCAGCCGGTCCGGCGGGACGACCTTGCTCACCAGGCCGATGCGGTGCGCCTCCTGGGCGTCGATGCGGCGACCGCTGAGGCAGAGGTCGCGGGCGAGGCCACCGCCGATGATCTCGCGCAGCGGCCCGAAGAGCACTGGCGCTCCAAACTTGATCTCGGGGTGGGCGAAGGCGGCCCCCTCGGCGGCGATTCGAATATCGCAGAGCACCGCCAGGTCGAGGCCGCCACCCATGGCCGGCCCGTTGACGGCCGCCAGTAACGGCTTGCCGAACATCATCAGCCGGCGGTGATAGCGATCAGAGGAAGCAGCCACTTCTTCCATCCTGTCGGGGGAGAACTCCTTTGTGTCGAAGCCGGCGCAGAAGACCGGGCCGGCCCCGATGATGACGGCGGCGCTTACGGAATCGTCGTCTTCGAGTTCCTGCAGGCAGCGGTCGATCTCGTCCCGGAGCGCGATAGAGAGGGCGTTACGCTTCTCGGCGCGATTGAGGGTAACCAGCGCGACGTTGTCGCGCCGTTCCAGGATTAGCAGTTCGTAGGACATGATGCTCTCCTCCCATCGCCCTCTATTGCGTTGCCTGAATCTCCAGGTGTTTCTCCGCGAGCTTCCGCAGCACCTCTTCCGCCTCCTCCACCATCTCGCGCACCAGCTCGCCGGCCGTTTTCAGCTCATGGATGACGCCGGATATCTGGCCGGCGGGCATGATTCCCAGATCGGTGTCGCCGTGACCGATGGCCGCTTCCATCTTGGCGCTGTCGACCATCATCTGGAAGGGGAAGGGCTTGATCTCTCCCTGGCGGTCCTCCCACTGGTCGAGGTAGCGGTTCTTGATCACCCGGCAGTCCTTACCCGTGAAAGCCTTGCTGACCTGCGTACCGTCCTCGTTCGCGTCCACGATCTTCTGCTTGTAGTTGTCGTGGCCGGCCGCCTCACGGCTGGCGACGAAGCGGGTGCCGACCCAGATTCCGCAGGCGCCGAGTGAGAGCGCGGCGACAAGGCCCCGGCCATCGGCGATGCCGCCCGCGGCGACGACCGGCGTGGGGGAGACGGCGTCGACGACCTGCGGGACGAGAGCCATCGTCGCTATGCGGCCGGTGTGTCCGCCGCCCTCGGTTCCCTGAGCGATAATGATGTCCGTCCCGCCGTCAGCGCACTTCTGCGCGTGACGCACCAGTCCGATCACCGCCATCACTGTCATGCCGTGCTCGTGCATGGCGTCGGCGTAGGGGGCAGGGTTGCCAAGGCCCGAGGCGAAGACGGGGACTTCCTCCTCGAACATGACCTCTATCATCTCCTCCTGGCCCGGCCAGTCCGGAGCGAGCAAGAGGTCGACGCCGTAGGGCTTATCCGTCAGGTCCTTCACCTTGCGGATCTCATCGCGAAGCGCGGCCGGGGTCATGAGGGCGGCGCCCAGGATGCCGAGGGCACCGGCGTTGGAGACGGCCGCCACGAGGTCGGCCATGGCGACGCCACCCATGCCGGCCTGGATGATCGGGTACTCAATCCCTAGCTTCTCCGTCAACTCTGTCTTGAACATCAGCCCCTCCTGACCCAGTCGAACCGGGTCTCCTGTTTCTCAGCGAAAACTCGCTCGTTGTATCCGGGCCTAGCGTCCCTTGAACTCGGGCTTGCGCTTCTCATAGAAGGCATTTGTCGCTTCCTGCAGGTCCTCGCTACTCATCGTGACCGCTTCGAGGAACATGGATGTATCAAGCGCTAGGTTGACGTGATCACGGAGGATCTTGTTGATGGAGTACTTGGTCCAGCGGATGGCCTGCGGTGCGCCCAGCGCGAGGCGTCGCGCGATCTCCATAGCGCGCGGCATGACGTCTTGCTGGGGCACGGCGTAGTTGACCAGGCCGATGCGCTCGGCCTCCTTGCCGTCTATCCATTGGCCGGTGAGGAGATACTCCTTGGCGCGGGCCATCCCGACGAGCCAGGGCCAGATGACGACGCCGCCGTCACCGGCCACGAGGCCCATCCGCACGTGTGTGTCGGCCAGGCGGGCCGTTTCCGACATCACGACGATGTCGGTGAAGAGGGGAATGGTGGCGCCAAGGCCGGCGCCATCGCCGTTGACGGCCGAGACTATCGGCTGCTCCACCTCCAGCAGGTTCACGATGAGCCTGCGGACCATGTGGAAGGGAGCGGATGGGCCGGAGGGCCGGAACTCGCCCGTCTTCATTCCTTCGACGTCGCCGCCGCTGCAGAAGGCGCTGCCCGCGCCCGTGAGGACGATCGAGCGCACTTCGTCATCGTTGCGCAGGTCGATGAAGATCTCCTCAAGCTCGCCGTGCATCTCGAGGCTGATAGCGTTGCGCTTCTCAGGCCGGTTGAGCGTGACAACGGCGACGCCGTCATCGTCCTTCTCGATGAGGAGCGTCTTGTAGTTGCTGTAGTCGACCATTCTGGCCCTCCCTCTACCGTTCGTCTGGTATGTGGCGCTCCGCGGTGCCGGCGTAAGCCGCTCCGAGAGCATCCGGGATGATTCGGAGCGGCACTCCTTCTTTGATCTCCTCGACAACGTGGGCGACGAGGGCGTAGCTGTAACCGGCGGCGGCCAGCGCTTCGATCTCGATCGGGTCGAAGCCGAGTTCGCATTGAACGGCGGCTATCATGCCGGCGAGGTTGGCGGGCAGCGGCTTTCCCCGGCGCTCGCTGAGAGCGTCCTGGATGGCGTCGAAGAGTTGAGCCTTCTCTCCCCAGGCCCCCAGATCCTGCACCATTCGCTTCAGGAGCGCGGCGCGGGGCTCAGTTTCTTTGTGGATGGGGTGGCCGAAACCGGGAACCGTCTTACCGTCTTGCACATACATGTCGACGGTCCGGGCAGCGGCCTGCCGCGGCGTAAGGCGCTCCTCCCGCATGAGGTCGCAGGTGCGATAGATCATCTCCGCCGCCGGCCGCGGAGAGCCTGTGACCGAGCCGTGGGCCAGGATGCCGGCCGCGAGGCCGGGAATGGGGGACTCGGGGTGCGCGGACGCCACGAAGCGGCCAGCGCACGCGGCCGAACTGATGAACTGTTGATCCATGGCGATCTTCATCGTCAGCTCCCAGACCGCCGCCTGCTGCCTGGTCGGCAGCTCGCCCCGCACCAGGAGCCACATCGCCTCCACGTACGAGAGCTTCTGGACGATCTCCTCAAGGGGGTAGCCGCGCACCCAGATCCGTCCCTCTTCGGCGCGGCTGACGCGCGTCGTCCAGTAACCGCTCCAGTCACCGCTTTTGAAGAAGTCGCCGACCGATCGCCGTTTGTGCTGTTCTGCGGCCATCTCTAGGCTCCCTCCTGGGTTCTGGCGGCTATTGACGCGAACCAACGGCAGTGTTAACTTAACGCTCGTTAACTTAACGCGCGTTAGGCTAGCACGAGGGGCCAAGACATGTCAAGGCACAGCAGCGCGAAACGCGGAATCTCTTCAAGGGGTGGGGACAAGACACGCCGCCGCATCCTGTCGGAGGCGCAGAGCCTCTTCTCCAGGAATGGCTTTCACGGAGCTTCCGTCAGGGAGATCGCGCGCTCCGCCGGCCTCACAGAAGCCGCCATCTACTACCACTTCCCTTCCAAGCAGGCGATCGTCAAGGCGCTGTATGAGCAGCGGGGGTTCATGGCCGCTCTTGATGAACTGGAGCACCTGCCCAGCCATCTGACGCTGCGCGAGCAGCTTGCCGCGAACGCGCTCGCCAGCGCGCGCCTGTGGCACAAGAACTCTGACCTTCTCCGCGTGGTCATCACCGAGGTCCTTCGCGGCGATAGAGCGGCACGTGGGGCCCACCAGGATCTGATGGACAGATGGCGGCGGGGCATCGTCGATCTCGTCACTCGATATCAAGTAAATGGTGAGATTCACAGCTCTGTCGATGTCGCGGAGGCGGCGAATTCGTGGGTGAACCTCATGTTTGGAACCTTCATGGACCGCCTCCTGGAGCTGGGCAGGGCGACCCGGCGCTCCACGTTCCTTACGCCTGAGTTCCAGCGGCACGTGGAGAGCACCGCCCTGGGGTTCGCCGATCGCCTCCGAAAGGGGACGAAAGGTGGAGGGAACGGCCGATCGCGATGAGGAACCACAGACTGAAGCGAGACGTGCAAGGAGGCCTGAGATGACGACGAGCCTTGAAACTGTCCGCAAGTTCTGCGAGGCGTTCAGCAGGAAGGATGTGGACGAGCTACTGGAGTTTTTCGATGATGACGCCGTCTATCACAACATGCCGATGGCGCCGGTCCGGGGAAAGGCTGCCATCAGGACGGTTCTCGACATGTTCCTGAAGCCGGCGCAGTCAGTCGAGTTCGTGATGCTCAACGATGCCGCGAGCGGGAACACCGTTCTGACTGAGCGCCTCGACAAGTTTCAGATCGGCGACCGGGCCGTTGATCTTCCCGTCGCCGGCGTGTTCGAGGTTGAAGGCGGGAAGATAATCGCCTGGAGAGACTACTTCGACATGGCGACCTGGACGAAGCAGACGGCCGGAGCTTAGCCGCCGGGCCCCGGTCTCATGCGGTCCGAGAGCGGCGCGGAAAATCGAACAGGGCGCCCTGCGTGATCGGAGTGATGTAAGCCGCCGCGTTCATGGTCAGGTAGGTGCCGCGCGGCCGCTCAGTCTTCCGGTGTTCCCTCGCGTGTTCTTCTGACCAGAAGAATACCGAGCGCCGTCAGAACGCGTCCGTGATGCAGCGGTCCACCAGCTTCGAAAAGTCGACTTCCGGCACGAACGTGATCGGATCGGCCCCCGCCTCAGCCACGGTACACCGCGCGGTGCTATCGATCTCCAGGTGCATCGGCTCTGAGCAGTGCGCGCACTCGGTCACCACGCTCACTGTGGTCTCTTCTCCCAGTAACTGCCCTTGCACGAAAGGCACCGCGAATGCGTCGACGCCTCAGGCGGAATATAAGCGCTCGCCCGACTTGAACGTGATCTGGTGCGGTGTCTCATGCGCGGTTACCGGGTAGGCCCACTCCACCGCGCCGGCTTCGTTCCGGCAGAGGAAGGTCAAGTTGTTCTCGAGGTCGTCGAGTATGCCAGCGACCTGCTGATGCGGCAGCCCCAGGCCTTCGGCGATGAGTTCGGGCGACATTGGCCCGCCGACTCTGGGCAGCTCGCGGACGGCGAACTCTCGCACGAGGTGGTGTTCTTCGGACATGAAATCGAGGCGCGTCCCGATCGCCCGTGCGTTCCCGCGAACCTGTCTCTTCCAGATGAAGCTCGGGACCGGCAGCATGAAACGGCCCATCCCCGTCCACAGCTTCTCGGTCATGAGATCACCCCGTCGTCCGTCCTGGCGTACTGTATGCGCGGCTCCATGGCGGCCCCATTCTACGACATCAGACCGTGCAAGCGGTCAGCCGAATTAGTACCCTTCGACCGGTGCCCGCGGCGCGAGCGGCTACTGAGCCTGCTGGTAGATCTTGCCCTCGGTCTTGTTCGAGGGGAATCAATCGTTACATCGGCTTTCGGGTCAAATTGGCTGCGTAGGGGTACTAGACCTCTCGCCAACTGACCTCGAACCGCCGCACCGGGTCCTCGAACCCCCTGGCGACAAACTGGCAGCGATCCTAGTCCTTGGGAAGCTCCAGCCCTCGTTGCGCAATGATGTTGCGCTGCACCTCGCTCGTGCCTCCCCCCACCGTGCTGGTCGTCGCCCACAGGTATGTCGAGGCCGGTCTCCCGTCCATCACGGCGTAGGGGCTGTTGCGGCGGAGCTGGCCATGGAGTCCCAGCAAGCGTATGCCGGTGGCGGCGATCCGCTGATCCAACTCTGACGAGTAGAGCTTCACTACGGATGCTTCCTTCGTCGGCACGATCCCTCGCGCTTGGATGCTGACCACTTGAAGGTTCAGCATCCGTTCGATCTGTGCTTCGATCGCGCGGTCAGCTAGTTCGTGGCGAAGGAGCAGGTCGCGAGCGGCGGCGCAATCGGGGTCCTGCGAGTGTTGGCGCGCATATTCGACGAACGCCTCCACCGTCAACGTGTGGCTGACCCCGGCGGCAATCCCTGAACGCTCGAAGTCGAGTGTAGTGGTTGCGACGTACCAGCCGCGGTTCTCCTCCCCCACTCGGTTCTCCCTGGGTATCCGAACGTCGTCGAAGAACACCTCGCTGAAGTCCTGCCTGCCAGCCATGTTCGGAAGCGGCCTCACGTTGATGCCCGGCGACTTCATGTTGAGAAGGAAGTAGCTGATGCCTCTGTGCTTGGGAGCGTCCGGATCAGTCCTCGCGAGCAGGATCATCCACTGCGCGAACTGCGCCCCCGACGTCCAGATCTTCTGGCCGCTGACGACGTAGTCATCGCCGTCACGCACGGCCCGCGTCTGGATGTTAGCGAGATCGGAGCCGGCCTCCGGTTCTGAGAATCCCTGGCACCAGAACGCTTCGTTCTTCAGGAGAGGAGGCAGGTGCGTCCGCCTCTGCTCCTCTGTGCCGTGCAAGATGAGCGTGGGGCCGACCCAGCCGAGGCCGATGACGTTCGGGCTTCGCGGAGCGCCTGCCATCGCCATCTCGTAGTTGAGGATGAACTGCTCCATCACCGATAGGCCAGCGCCGCCGTACTCGCTGGGCCAGGCAGGTGCGATCCAGCCTCGATCGGACAGCTTCTTCAGCCAGGAGATCGCTGCCTGCCAACGCTCAGGATGGTCAAGCCAACTGGCCGCCACATCAAAGGCCGCACCTCCGGTCTCGCGGCGGGCCAGCTCCGGCGGCAACTCACGCTTGATGAACTCACGCACCTCCCGACGAAAGGCCGCCTCCTGCGGGCTATCCGAGAAGTCCATGTGCTTCCTCGACGTTTCGATCGGAGGGTCCGAATCCGCGATGGTCGAATCTGACGAGCGTGGCCCTTCGTGAGACGAGGTCATAAGCCCGAGCCTGCCCGATCGCCCAATAGGCGACGCTGACGACGTCAGCGGTCTTCACGTACTGAACCTGCGGCTCCATGGCGCAGCCATTCTACGACATCACGCCGTGGAGTCGGTCGAAGGAGCGACCCAGCCACCTGGTGCTGGGTGCGCGCGGCGACGGCTATTGGGCCTGCTGGTACACTTTGCCCTCGGTCTTGATCGAGGGGGCGACGATGAGTTCCGCGTCATGGAGTTCCGATATGTTCTGCGCGCCGACCATGCCCATGCAGGTGTGGATGGCGCCGACGATGTTCTCGGCGCCGTCGGTACGGGAGGTGGGGCCGAAGAGCAGGCGGTCGAGCGTGGTGTCTGTGCCGGGCTTGATGCGAATGCCACGGGGCAGGGCGGCGTGACCGGTGGACATGCCCCAGGCGTAGCCTTTCGCGGGCGCTTCCTCGGCGCGGGCGAAGGCGGTGCCGAGCATCACGGCGTCGGCGCCGGCGACCAGCGCCTTGCAGACGTCGCCGCCGCTGCGCATGCCGCCGTCGGTGATGATGGGCACGTAGCGGCCGGTCTCGCGGTAGTAGTCATCGCGGGCGGCCGAGCACTCGATCGTGGCGGTGATCTGCGGGACGCCGATGCCGAGCACTTCACGCGAGGTGCAGATGGCGCCCGGACCGACGCCGACGAGGACGCCGGCGATGCCGCATTCGATGAGTTCGCGGGTGGCGTCGAAGCCGACGGTGTTGCCGACGACGACCGGGACTTTGATGTTGGCGATCAGTTCCTGGAAGATCAGGCCGCGGACGCTGCGGGACAGGTGGCGGGCGGTGGTAACGGTGGACTGGACGACGAAGATGTCGCAGCCAGCGTCGACGGCGATCGGCGCGAGCTTCTTTGTGTTGGCCGGAGTGCAAGAAACGGCGCAATTTGCGCCGCTTTCTTTGATCTCGCGAACCCTGCGGCCGATCAACTCTTCTTTGATCGGCGGCGCCGTGAGCCGCTGGATGACGGCGGCGGAGTCCTCCTGGGTGGTCGCAACCACCTCCTGGATCGCCGCCTCGGCGTCGTCGTGGCGGCACTGGAGCCCCTCAAGGTTCATGACGGCGAGGCCGCCGCGCTTGCCCATCTCACGAGCGACGAATGGGTTGACTGAGGCGTCGAGAGCAGCCGCCACGACGGGGAAGTCGAACGTGAACTGGCCTATGCTAAAGTGGACATCCGTCAGCTCCGGATTGACGGTGACAGTGCCCGGAGCGATGGCAACGTCGTCGAACCCGTAGGCGGGCCGTAATTCTTTGAATCCACCCGAAAGACCCATGCTACCTCGCCTCGGCTATGAAGGCCCGCCGGAAGCGGACGTTCGAAGGGTTTCAGCCAGTGTATCAACGGCGGTTCTGGCCGGTCAATTGATTTGAGTCACATTCAGCGGAGTGATGCGAGCATTCTCGCTCAGTGAAACAATGGGCACTCTATACCTCGTCGCGACACCGATCGGCAACCTCGAGGACGTCACTCTGCGCGCCCTGAGGGTGCTGGGCGAGGTCTCGCTCATCGCCGCCGAGGACACGCGCACGGCACGTAAGCTGCTCTCGCACCACGGCGTTTCGGCACGCGTCGTCAGCTACAACGAGCACAACATGAAGCGACGCACGCCGGAGCTACTGCGCGCACTGGGTGAGGGCGACGTTGCGCTCGTGTCGGAGGCCGGTATGCCGGCGATAAGCGATCCGGGCTACGAGCTGGCAACGGCGGCGATCGAGGCCGGGCACGAGGTGATTCCGCTGCCGGGGGCGTCGGCGGTCACGGCAGCCGTCGCGGCGTCGGGGCTAGCGGCGCGCGAGTTCACCTTCGTGGGCTTCCTGCCGCGGCGGTCGAAGGCGCGGAAGGATCTGTTCGAGCGGCTCGGGAAGGGGCCTGGGGCGATCGTGTTCTTCGAGTCGCCGCACCGGGTGCTGGCGGCGCTGGCGGACCTGGCGGAAGTGCTCGGCGAGCGGCGGATCGCGGTGTGCCGCGAACTGACGAAGCTGTACGAGGAGATCTTCCGCGGGACGGCGGCGGAGGCGATCGAGCACTTCGACAAGCCTCGCGGCGAGTTCACTGTGGTCGTCGAGAGTGGGGACGGCAGGCCGCGCGAAGTACCCGAAGACGAGGTGCGGGCGGCGCTACGGAAGCTGCGCGCGGGAGGCATGTCGGCGCGCGACGCGGCGGCACAGGTTGCGCGAGACACGGGGATGGCGAAGCGACGGGTGTACGCGCTGTCGATCGAGGAGGGGGCGACGCGTCCGGCGAAGGGTTCAAGCGCTACCTGAGCCAAGCGCAGCCTTATTCAAAATTCGGCTCGCCGAGGCGGTCATGATGTACTGTGACCGCAGGTTGGGCGGGGTGCCAAAATACTACCTTGCCCGGAGGAGTGATGCCGATATGCGCGTTCCGGAAGAAATCCGTAAATGTGTTGTCTATCTTGGTAAACCATCAACGACACCCGATGGCCAAGAGTCTATGGCCCCGGAGGGAACTGGCTTTTTCGTTGCCATTCCTTCGGAGATGCACTCAGGCATCAACTACATCTATCTGGTGACGGCTAAGCACGTCGCGAAAGAGTTGATGGGTGAGCGCTTCATAATTCGCGCCAATGTGAAGGGTGGTCGTGCCGTGTTTATCACTGGCTCTGAGGACACGCGATGGTGGACGCACCCTACAGATGATTCAGTCGATGTCGCGGTGATTGGATGGGCACCGCCAGACATTGTCGATGATCGGCGCGTTGGCCTGGAGATGTTCCTAGACGACGACATCATGCGTACGAAGAATATCGGCCTCGGTGACGAGGTCTTCATGACAGGTCTGTTTATCCATCTCGCTGGCTCAGCCCGAAATCAGCCGATTGTTCGCATGGGCAACATCGCAATGATTCCTGATGAGCCAATCCCCACCAGTGACCTAGGGGACATCGAAGGTTATTTGATCGAATCGCGGTCGATAGGTGGCCTCAGTGGGTCACCGGCTTTTGTCAGAGAGACCGTCTCTATGGGGCTCGGAGCGTTCTATCTTCTTGGCCTAATGCATGGACACTGGGATATTCCCTCTGAGCAGCGAGATGACTCCGCGAGGCCAGACGCTCCAGCTGATTCCTACGGGAAGGTAAATATGGGAATCGCCGTTGTTGTCCCGGCAAAGAAGATTAGAGAGGTTCTGTTTCAGCCAGGCTTGGTTGAAATGCGATCTGACGCAGACCAGCGGCGTCGAAAGGCCAATATGCCGACACTCGATGAAGCTCTAGAACAGACGACTACGCCGCAAGAGGAACACAGTGACGAAGGCGATCAGGAAAAGCCAACGCCCTAGCCTCCAGGCAGATCGCCGAGAGGAGTGCGTGGAGCATTACCTTAGTGCGTCCACGCACGCGGATGCTGTCGAGCTTGTAGAAGCCCTTAAGGCGACCGTTAAGACGCTCAATACCGGAGCGCTGCTTGTAGATTTCTCGCCAGTTCTCGATGTCCTCCTGCCGAACGACTGCCCGCTTGTGGCTTGGGTTCGGGTCGATGATCGGAATGGCGCGATATTGCCGCCGCACCAACCGGCGCAGCGCCGCGCTAGAGTACCCGGCGTCAGCAAGCACGTAGTCGGGGTTGCGCGGGAGCGAGTACCTGATCTGGCGGAGAAGACCGCTGGCTTCCCTCACGTCGGCGACATTGCCCGCCGTCACGCTGATGGCGACCGGAAGCTCAGAGGCAGCATCGGAAATGATGTGGCATTTGTACCCCCACGTGTACTTCTTCCGTCCGTGCGTGTCGGACTTTACAGACCACCCCGCGTCACCGTCAGAGACTCTGCCGGGACGGGAGCGCTGACGCTTGACAGTGTGCCTTTTGCCCCGCTTGCCCCTGCGCCCGCCATTACTCCAGCCCCTGAGCGTCGTGGAGTCGATGGCAAGTGTCTCTCCGAAGCCCGGAAGACGCTCCGCCAGCGTCGCTGTCATGGCCCGCTGAATATCCCGCACTCGCGCCAGGTGGCCCTTGCGGGCGAGGCGCGTACCGAATCTACTGAACGTCGGCTGGCTGGGCATCTGATCTGGCGTGGCGATGCCACAGGCTTCGGCTATATAGGGATTACTGCGCAGGAAGCGGATGAGGGCAGAGACGGACTCGATTCCGAGCGCGTAGTAGCAGATAAATGCTCGCCAGAGGATACGGGGATCGTAGCCGGGTCGCCCGCGTCGCTTGGGGCCTCTCAACATGGCGATGAAGTCTGCGTCAGGCAGGCTTTCGAAAATTGCCTGCAATTCGGTGACTATCGGCGGCACCTGCCGCGTTATACTAATAGTAGACATGGAGCTCAACCCTCCGTGCTCTCGCGGGAAGGGGCTGTTTCAGCAGCCGCCTTCCCAAATGACCGATTGATTCCGGGGCCAGGATTCGAACCTGAATCTTCGGATTCTAAGTCCGACGTCCGACCTTTAGACGACCCCGGAGCGATTGGGCAGAAGCCGAGCGGTGAGTTCTATCACGTACGTGCCGCTCGGCTTTGTCTTGTCCTGAGTTACCTCCTATTCAAAGGGCACGTCCTCCGGTTCGAGATCCATGGGCCCTTTCTCTATCCAGACCTCGTTCCCGTCATCGTCAATCACAGAGTCAAGTTGATAGAATCGCCCTTCATCATCTTTCCTGATACCACCTCGATTGATGAGGGCTGCGTTGAGCGTGCGACCATCAGTGAGGAGCCCCCCATCTCTCAACGCAACCATTATCTCCAACAGTTGCATCGGCTCATCAGACTCGTTGAGAAGCTCAACCGCCGCGTCTCCCGGCTGCATACCAACGAATCGATACTTGTCTCCGTCCAGACCCGCCCGGAAAGTGTTGTCAGGAATCTTCGCGTAGGGGCTGAAGTAGAGCTTAGCCTTAACCACGTCACGGACTGCACTGAAGCGACCACTGGCAAGTTCGTGTTGAGCGCGCGCGATACGGAGCCGCTCATCAGCCTGATTCATGTTCGCTTCCTCGGCCTGGAGAGCAGCCTTGAAGCTTTCCGTTGTTTGTTTGTCCATAATCTAATCCTTTTGGCATCGACTGTACGGTCGCATCGTCGCATCAGGAGGTACGTATGTCAAGACATAGAGGCCCCGCGCCGGGCCGCACTGCCGCGCAGAGCCTAGCGCCCGGAGAGCTGACTGCCTTAACGGTCGCTTTGCGCTCTGCTGAGGCTGATCTTGCGGCGGCAGATACGAGGCTTCGGGAGGCAGAGGATGATTGCAAGAGGGCACAAGAAACCCACCAGCGAGTCTCTCGGGCCGTCTCGCTGGTGACGAATAATGAATAAGGCTGAAGCGGGGCCGTAACGTGGCCCCATGCTACAATTTCACTCGAATTTACAATGGCGGAACGCATACTTCTCGGGGTCGCATGGCCATACGCCAACGGCTCCCTTCACATCGGGCAACTCGTCGGCGCGTACCTGCCGGCGGACATTTTCGCGCGCTTTCACCGGACCGCCGGCAACGACGTGCTGATGGTCTCCGGAAGCGACGTCCACGGCACGCCGATCACGGTGCGGGCCGAGCAAGAGGACCGCTCGCCGGAGGACGTGGCGAGCCAGTACCACGAGGAGTTTCTCGAGTGCTGGGAGAAGATGGGGATCAGCTTCGACTGCTACACGAGTACGGGGACGGAGAACCACGCGCGCGTCACCCAGGACATCTTCCTCAAGCTGCTCGAGACGGGCGACATCTTCAAGCAGACGATGGAGCTGCCGTACTGCGCCGTCGAGGGCCGTTTTCTTCTCGATCGTTATGTCGAGGGCACGTGCCCTAACTGCGGCGACGACGGCGCACGCGGCGACCAGTGCGACAACTGCGGCCGCGTGCTGGACCCGTTCGACCTCAAGAACCCGAAGTGCAAGTTCGACTTCTCGGCGCCGGAGCCGCGTGAATCCGAGCACTTCTTCCTCCGGCTGAGCGCCTACAGCGACACGCTGAAGGCGTGGTTGAGCGACGACAAGGAGCACTGGCGCAAGAACGTGCGCAACTTCGCGCTGGGCCTGACGGAGCAGGGGTTGCTGGACCGCTCGATTACGCGAGACATGACGTGGGGCGTGACGATCCCGGTTGAAGGCTTCGATACGAAGCGCATCTACGTCTGGTTCGACGCCGTCATCGGGTATCTCTCGGCGGCGATCGAGTGGGCGGAGAAGGAAGGGACGCCGGAACGCTGGCGGGAGTGGTGGCAGGACCCGGAAGCGAAGACCTACTACTTCATCGGCAAGGACAACATCTGGTTCCACGCGCTGATCTGGCCCGCGCAGTTGATGGGCTACAGCAAGGCGACCGGCGAGACCTACAACCTCCCGTACGACGTGCCGGCCAACCAGTTCCTGACGATCAAGGGGAGCAAGGCCTCGACCAGCAAGCGGCTGGCCGTCTGGGTGCCGGACTTTCTGACGCGATACGATCCCGATCCGCTGCGGTACTACCTGACGACGATCATGCCCGAGACTGCGGACGCGGACTTCACGTGGGCCGGGCTGGTGCAGCGCAACAACGACGAGCTGGTCGCTACGTGGGGCAACCTCGTGAACCGAGTGCTGACGTTCACGTACAAGAACTTCGACAAGTCTGTGCCCAAGCCGGGCGACCTCACCGATGGCGACCGGGCGCTGATTTCTCGCGTCGAGGAGGCGCTGGAAGAGGCGGGGCGCGAGATCGCCGCCTGCAACTTCCGCTCCGGCCTGGAGGCCGGAATGTCGGCAGCGCGCGAAGCGAACCGCTACGTGGAGGACAATGCTCCCTGGAAGCTGATCAAAGAGGACCGCGAGCGCTGCGCGACCGTGCTGTACACGGCGATCGCGGCGATCAACGGCCTGAAGACGGCGCTTTACCCGTTCCTCCCGTTCACCTGCCAGAAGTTGCACGGCTACCTGGGCAACGAAGGACCCGTGCAAGCAGGCGGCTGGCGCCTCGTTATGCCGAGCGCGGGACGTCCTCTGGCGGAAACCGAGCCGCTGTTCAAGAAGCTCGACCCGGACATCGTCGAAGAAGAAGAGGCGAAGCTGGGCGTCTAATGCTGATCGATTCGCACTGCCACCTCCAGGACCGCAAGTTCGGGGACGACATGGCCGACGTCATCGGCCGCGCGACCGAATCGGGCGTGACGGCGATGGTGACGATCGGCTACGACATGGCGAGCAGCCGCCGCGCTATCGAGATCGCCGACGCGCACGAGAACGTTTACGCGACGGTCGGCGTGCACCCGCACGACGCGAAGACGCTGAGTACGCGCGACGGAGAAGAGCTGGCGCGGCTGGCGGAGTCGCCGAAGGTCGTGGCGATCGGCGAGATCGGGCTCGATTTCTTCCGCAACCTGTCGCCACGCGAGGACCAGTATCTGGCGTTCCGGGAGCAGCTCGCGGTCGCGCGCGCAGTGAACCTTCCTGTCGTCATCCACTCGCGAGATGCGGACGAAGAGGTGTACGAGGTGCTGGCCGAGCACGCCGAGGAGTCAGGCGCGCCCGAGGACCATCTGATCGGGGTCATGCACTGCTATCCGGGCGATCTGCCGCTGGCGCTGCGCTATATTCGGCTGGGCTTCGCGATCTCGATCGCCGGGCCCGTGACCTACGCCAAGTCGAATGTGACCCGGGCGGTGGCCGGCGCGGTCGCGCTGACGAGCATGACGGTGGAGACGGACGCTCCGTACCTGCCGCCGCAGCGGATAAGAGGACAGCGCAACGAGCCGGCACACGTCCGTGACGTCGCAGAGTTCGTGGCGCAACTGCGCGGAACACCCTATGAGACGGTTGCCGAAGAGACCGCGAAGACGGCGTCGAGGCTGTTTGGCCTTACCGCCGACGTCGCGGAGAGGGCGGGAGACGCGCGATGAAAACAACGCCGCTGTACGGCGCCGTACAGGACGACCTGAGCCGCGTCGAGGCGGTCTTCGACGAGATCGAGAAGGTTGATTTCGGGCCACTCAGCGAGATGCTGGGGATGGTGCTGGGGGGCGGCGGCAAGCTGATGCGGCCCGGCCTGGCACTGCTCTGCGGCCGCTTCGGCACGTACGATCTCGACAGGCTCGTGTCGCTGGCGGCCTCCGTGGAGTTGCTGCACACCGCGACGCTGGTGCACGACGACGTGATCGACCGCGCGGACACGCGCCGCGGCCGGCCGACGGTAAACAGCGCCTTCGAGAACTCGACGACGGTGATGCTGGGAGACTTCCTGTTCGCTCACGCGGCGAACCGCGCGGTGGCGACGGGCAGCCTGCGCGTGGTAGAGCTGTTCTCGAAGACGCTGATGATCATGGCCAGGGGCGAGATCCGGCAGGACCTGGCCGCCTACGACAGCCGACAGACGATCCGGGACTATCTGGCGCGCATCGGCGGCAAGACAGCGTCGCTCTTCGCGACGGCTTGCGAGGGAGCAGGCGAGATCTCGGGGCAACCGGAGGAGCAGGTGAACGCGCTGCGAGAGTACGGCTACAACTTCGGGATGGCGTTCCAGGTGGTGGACGATATCCTCGACTTCACCGGCGATGAGGAAGAGATGGGAAAGCCCGTCGGAAGCGACCTGATGCAGGGTACGCTGACGCTGCCCTCGTTCCTGCTGATGGAGCGCTCGCCGAACGGTAACCTCGTCGAGGCATACTTTGGTGCGCCTTCGCCGGAGAAGCTGGAAGCGGCGGTGCAGACGGTCCGCGATTCGGGAGCCGTCGAAGAATCATCGCAGATGGCGAAGGACTTCTGTGGCCGGGCGATCGATGCGCTCTCCGCTGTGCCCGACACGCCGGACAGGGAGACGCTGGCCGAGCTGGCGCGGTACATCCTCGACCGGCAGAGCTAAGTCAGGCTGAAGCCTGACCCTCGGGGGAACTCGAGCGGCAGGAGTGAGTCAGGCTGCCCAACGGGTCCGCAGGAAAGCCTGACCTTCGGCCGGCGGAGCTAGCCGCCGAGGGTCTTGCGGTTCTTCTTCTTCTTGGCGGTCTTGGCCGTGCGGAAGCCGTACTGGTCGACGCCCCACTTGTCGCGATATCCCGCGTCACCGTACTCGGCCAGCGCTTTGTCGCGTCCGGCGGCGACGGTACCGCGTGTGGGGCGAGGCGTTGACTTGGGCCTGGCGAGTTCTGGATGCTCGAAGCCCTTCATGCGCTTGGCGCGCTGCTTGACCTCTTTCCCCATATGCCAGAACGTGCCCTTGTCGGGGATACGGCGCGGGTAGCCGTCGCGCATCGTGAAGGCGGCGAACGTGGACATCATTCGCGGCGCCTCGCGGCTGCACACGGGGCAGGGAGACGGGTCCGAGGCGTCGCGCATCTGGCGGATCGCCTCAAAGATACCGTTGCAGTGTTCGCAGTAGTACTCGTAGAGCGGCATACTATCCCTTCTTCGTCTGCCCTTTCGCCTTCCCGCTTGCGCTACGCTTGCGGGCGCTTTTCGGTTTCACGCGGGCGATTGCGGGCTTCTTTGCGTCCTTGCGGATGTCATGATGGTGGAAGGGAACGCGCTCCCTGAGGCCCTTTTGCTTCGACATCGTGGCGAACGTCGTGGGCATGATGCGGTCCGAGCTGCGGCCGCACTGCGGACAGTCCACAGGCTGATCCGACCTGGAGATCGCCTGCAGGGAGTCGAAGACCCTGTCGCATTTCTCGCAGTAGTACTCATAGATGGGCACGTCTAGACCTCAATCCTGGTGCGCGCACCCTCGCGGCGCAGGCGTTCGATGAACGCAGCCGCGTTCACGTCCCGCTCCAGGACGCTGATGATGTAGCTGTGGAGGTGACGTTCGACCTCCTCAGCCAGCTCCGGCGGCACGTTGACGCGCGCCACATCGTTATACGACCCGCGTTGCAGTAGACGCAAGACCTTGAGGCCGTTGAGGGTCATCACGCGCGGGCCGGCGAGGCCGGGCACGCATTCGCGGCAGACGGCGCCGCCGGCGACCGGAGCGAAGAAGTTGTCGATGGGCTCAAGGGCGTTCCCGCAACCAACGCAGCGCTGGATCTCGGGACGGAAGCCCGACAGATCGAGCAGCCGCATCTCGAAGAAGCGAAGCGCGGCGTCGGGGGCCGGAGCGGACTCCAGGCGGCCGAGGGTGTCGAGGAGGAGCCGATAGGTGGGGAGGCTCTGCACGTGGTCCGCGGTCATACGGTCGGTGAGTTCGGCGACGTAGAGGGCGCGGCTGAGGAGGTCGAGGTCTTCGCGGAGGCCGCGGAAGCTGGCGAGCGTCTCGCAGCCGGTGATGACGTCTGAGACGTGGCCCCTGGCGAGCTGAAGCCTACAGTGGTTGAGCGGCTGCAGGTGCCCGGAGAGGCGGCTGGTGGTCTTACGGACGCCCTTCGCCTTCGCCTCCATCTTGCCGAACGTGGGCGTGAACAGGGTCAGGATGCGATCGGCCTCGCCGAGCTTGCGTCCGCGCAGGATGATCGCCTCCGTCTTGTAGAGGCGCGCCCTGGGTGGCATCAGGCGCCGTCCATCTCCTGCCGTCCCTCGAGTGCCCGCGTCAGCGTCAAGTCGTCTGCGTACTCGAGGTCCCCACCGGCGGGCAGACCACGGGCGAGGCGAGTGATTCGCAACCCGAGCGGGCCGATGAGCCGGCTGAGGTACATGGAGGTAGCTTCCCCCTCGAGGTTTGGGTTGGTGGCGAGGATGATCTCTTTCGTTTCGTCCGCGCGCAGCCGGTCGAGGAGTTCGGACACTTTGAGGTCGTCCGGGCCGATGCCATCCATCGGTGAGATGGCGCCGTGAAGGACGTGATAGAGGCCGTGGTAGGAGCCGGTGCGCTCGATCGCGAGGATGTCGAGCGGCTCTTCGACGACGCACATGATCGAGCGGTCGCGCCCGGCGTCAGTGCAGATGCGGCAGGGGTCGACCTCCGTGACGTTCTGGCAGGTCGAGCAGAGCGTGACTTTCTCCTTGACCTCGACGATCGCCTCGGCGAGCGAACGGGCGTCCTCCACGGGCATGCGCAGCAGGTAGTAGGCCAGGCGCTGGGCGCTCTTGGGCCCGATGCCGGGAAGCCGGTAGAACTCCTCGATCAGCCGGGCCAGAGGCGCGGCGGTGGATGTGCTGCGCTCGTACACGTCAGGCCGTTCCGGTGATTAACCGAGGTCCATGCCGGGGATCTTGAGGCCACCGGCGAGGCCCGCCAGCTGCTGCATCTGGCCGCTTCGAACTTGCTCGAGGCCATCGTTCATCGCGGCCATGATCAGGTCCTGGAGCATCTCCACGTCGTCGGGATCCACGGCGTCCTGCTGGATCGTGATCGCCTTGAGCGCCGGATGGGCGGTAAGGACGACGTGCACGGCGCCACCGCCAGATGATGCCTCGAACTCCATGTCGTCGAGTTTGGACTGGGCGTCGGCGAGCTTGGACTGCATCTGCTGAATCTGCTTCATCAGGTCGCCGCCGCCGCCCCCACCACCTCCACCGGCGGGCATTCTGGCTCGCTTAGGCATCTGGGCCTCCTTCTCCTTCTTTGGCTGGCGATACGGTGCGCGCCCCCAACTCCTGAGCGGCCTTCACGAGATGACCGCCCTTGGATTCAGCCTTTTCGGAGCCGCGGTCGCGCGGTGCGTGTTCGTACTTGACCTTGACCTTCCGGCCGAGCGTCTTCGAGAAGAGTTCGTCGAGCTGCTCCTGGTAAGCACCGCTCTCGACGCGCTCCAGGTGGAACGTGTGGAAGAAGCCGAGGACGACGGTCTCGCCCTCCGCCGAGAGGACTTCACAAGAGCCGTTGAGCAGCGCCGAGAGCTGGCGGTCGTCGCCCTTCCTGCTGGCCTGCCGGACGCTTGTCAGCAGGTCGTTCGTGGCGGCTGCGGCCGGTGCGTCCTTCGCCAGCGCCGGTGCCGGCTTCTCTTCGGGCTCCGGTGTGGGCGTGGCCTCTGCTCCGGGTTTGGCCGCCGGTTCGGGCTTCGCCGCGGGTTTTGGCGCTGGCTTCTCTTCGGGCTCCGGTGTGGGCGCGGCCTCTGCTCTGGGTTTGGCCGCCGGTTGGGACTTCGCCGTGGGTTTGGGCGCTGGCTTCTCGCGCTCTGTCGTGGCGCGCCGTTCGGCTCGCGGGGCGGGTTGCGCAGGCTTCTCTCGATCCTCAGTCAGATCAAGGAGCGCGAGTTCAAGCGGGAGCGAACCGCCGATGGTGGACGGGTCGTCGCGGAAGTCGGCGCGGGCGAAGGCCTGAAGGCCGTGGATGATGGCGTCTTTCGGCAGGTCCGCAGCTTCGGCACGCACCTCGGCGGCCATATCGGCGGGCAGGTCGAGCGATTCGGCGGCGCCCGCCTTGGCGAGGAGCAGGCCGCGCAGGTACTTGACCACCTGCCTGGAGAACTGCCGCATATCCGCGCCGTCGTCGCGCACGTGAGCGATGATGCGCAGTCCGGCGGTCAGGTCGCCGTCCAGCGCCGCCCGGGCGAGCTGTCCGCTGCGAGCGTCGACGCTCAGGCCCAGCGCTTCCTGCACCTGGTCGGCGGTCGGCGTCTTCCCGTAATAGGTGACGACCTGCTCGAGTGCGTTGACGGCGTCGCGGAGGCTGCCGGTGGCGGAGCGTCCGATCTCCTCGAGGGAAGGGCGGTCGATCTCGAAGCCCTCCTGCTCGCAGATGTAAGTAAGGCGATCGACCATCGCCCCGAGCGGGATGCGTTTGAGGTCGAAGCGTTGGCAGCGGGAGGCGATCGTCCCGGCGACCTTGTGCGCCTCGGTGGTGGCGAGGACGAAGATGATGTGCGGCGGCGGCTCCTCGAGTGTCTTGAGGAGCGCGTTCTGGGCCGCGCCGGTGAGCATGTGTACCTCGTCGAGGAGGTAGACCTTGCGTTCGCCGGACATCGGCGTAAGGACGACGTTCTCGCGCAACTGGCGGATGTCGTCGACGCTGTTGTGGCTGGCGGCGTCCTGCTCCACGAAGTCCATCGCCCGGCCCTCGAGGAAGGCGCGGCAGGAGTCGCACTTGTTGCAGGGTTCGCCATCCTGTGGCGCGGCGCAGTTCGCCGCCTTGGCGAGCAGTCGTCCGAGCGTTGTCTTGCCGGTGCCGCGCGGCCCGCAGAAGAGGTAAGCGTGGGCGAGGCGGCCGGAGGCGACAGCGTTGCGCAGTGTGCGCGTGATGGCGTCGTGGCCGTGCACCTCGGCGAAGGACTGCGGACGCCATTTGCGGTAGAGAACCTCGCCGGAGTCCGGGGACGCCGGTTCGGCCGGGGCGGCGAGTGGAAGCTCGTTCACGGGCCCATTATAGAGTGGTTGGCGGACAGTGGTTAGTGGTTAGTGCGCCTCGATGCCGGCCTTCGCGAGAACGGAGCGCTCGCGTTCGCGCATCTCTCGCTCCTCGTTCGCTTCGGCGTGATCGTAGCCGAGGAGGTGGAGGACGCCGTGCGCCAGCAGATGCGCCATCTCGGCGTCGAGGTCGTGGCCGGCTTCCGACGCCTGCCGCTCGGCCGTTTCGAGCGAGATGATGACATCGCCGAGGTGGCGGGGTTCGTCGGGAGGCGCTACGAACGACTCGCCTTCTTCCTGCGAGAAGGAGAGGACGTCGGTCGGCTTGTCCTCGTCAGCGTACCGGCGGTTGAGGGTGTGGATCTGGGCATCGGTCGTGACCGCGACGCTGAGCTGGCAGTCGCCGACGTCTTCGTGCTCCAGCGTGATGCGGGCGATGCCGGTGAGCCAGTCCGCCTGAACGCGGCGCGCGAAGTCAGGCTCGATGGAGACGAGGATGTCATGAGTGGCCACGGGGCCAGTCTAGCTGAAGACGCGCGCGGCGGACTCGGAGGCCTCGATGAGCGGCGTCGGGTAGATGCCGATCGCGAGGACGCCGATGACGGCGGCGACGAGGGCCGCGTTCAGGTACGGGCTGGGCAGGAACGGTTCGTCCGTCTCGGGGTCGCGCGAAAACATGTAGAGCACGACGCGGAGGTAGTAGTAGGCCGCAATGACGCTGTTGAGGACACCGATGATCGCGAGCCAGACGAGGTCGGCCTGCACAGCGGCGTTGAAGACGTAGATCTTGGCGATGAAGCCTGCGGTCGGCGGGAAGCCGATGAGCGAGAAGAGGCAGGCAGCGAGCCCGAACGCCAGGAGAGGCGACCGTTTGGCAATGCCCGCGTAATCGTCGATCTGATCGGAGCCGATCTTGTGGGAGATGGCGATGATGGCGATGAAAGCGCCGATGTTGGTGAAGGCGTAGGCGCCGAGGAAGAAGACGACGGAACTCGTGCCGAGGAGCAGCTGCGGATCCTCGGCGGCGACGGCGGCGAGGCCGATCAGGATCGTGCCCGCCTGCGCGATCGAGCTGTAGCCGAGCATGCGCTTGATGTTTCCTTGCACGAGCGCCAGCACGTTGCCGACGGTCATCGAGACGGCGGCGATGGCGGCGAAGAGGTACGCCCACTCGCTTGTGATAATGCCTTCGCCCAGTGCGGTGAGGAAGATGCGCATGACTACGGCGAACCCGGCGGCCTTGCTGGCGACTGAGAGGAAGGCGGTGATCGTGGTCGGCGCGCCCTCGTAGACGTCGGGCACCCACATCTGGAAGGGCACGACGGCCATCTTGAAGCCGAGCCCCGCAGTCAGGAAGACGGCGGCGAGCACGAGCGCCGAGCGGTTCTCGTCGGTATTCGCCACGTAGCTGGCGATGCCGTTGAGGCTGGTCTCGCCGGAGAGGCCGAAGAGGTAGGCCATGCCGTAGAGCGTGATGGCCGTGCTGACGGCGCTCAGGAGGAGGAACTTGAGCGTCGCCTCGCTGCCTGTCGCGCTCTTGCTGATGCCGATGAGGGCGAAGAGTGCGATCGCCTGCAGCTCCAGCGCGATGAAGATCATGATCAGGTCGGCGCCGGCAGCCATCAGGCTCATCCCGGCGGCTGCGATGAGAATGAGCGCCAGGTACTCGCCCTGGAAGCGATGGCGGTCGAGGAAGTCGACCGAGGCGAGGACGATGACACCCGCGACGCCGGCGAAGAGGAAGTTGAAGAAGAGCGTGAAGTCGTCCACGGCGATCATGCCGTCGAACGCCTCGCCGCGCTCGTCCGCCAGGACCAGCGCCAGCGACCACCCCACCGAGCCGGCGGCAGCGAGGACCGCAAGGCCCGACAGTAGCGGGCGACGACGCAGGTAGGCCTCGCGGCCGGCGATGGGCAAGAGGACGTCGACGATGATGATCAAGCCGGCGCCGATCAGAAGCGCGAGCTGCGGGCCGAGAAGGTTCAGGTCGTCCATCAGGCCAGCTTCTCCGCGATGGGCGCGACACCGTCACGCAGGAGATCCATCACCCAGGCGGGATAGACGCCGATGGCGACGATGGCAACGGTGAGAGCGATGAGCGGGCCGCGCTCCCACCAGGCCGTGGCGTCGGTCAGCTCGGCCCACTTCGGGTCGGGCTCGCCCCAGAAGACGCGCTGGATCATCCAGAGTATGTATCCGGCGGCGAAGGCGACACCGAGGACGCCGACGATCGTGAGCGCCTCGTGCTTTTCGAAGGTGCCGAGGAAGACCGTGACCTCGGCGGCGAAGCCGGCCAGCGCGGGCAAACCGAGCGACGCGAGGCCGGCGACGAGCATCATCGCCGTGATGAACGGCATGCGGGTGGCGAGGCCACGCAGTTCGCCGATCTCGCGCGTGTGCGCGCGGTCGTAGACCATGCCGACGAGGGCGAAGAGCATGCCGGTGATCAGGCCGTGGGTGACCATCTGCGTCGCGGCGCCCGTGAGCCCGACGAGGCCGACGGAGGACACGCCGAGGAGCACGTAGCCCATATGGCTCACCGATGAGTAAGCGATGAGGCGTTTGAGGTCGGTCTGGATCAGGGTCATCATCGCGCCATAGAGGATGCTGACCGCGGCGATGATGGCGAAGATCAAGCTCGCATCTGAGGCTTGCTCCGGCATAATTCCGAACGACAGGCGCAGGATGCCGTAGCCGCCCATCTTCAGGAGGACGCCGGCGAGCATGATACTGACGGCGGTCGGCGCGTCCGTATGGGCGTCGGGCAGCCACGTATGGAAGGGCACGATCGGCATCTTGACGAGGAAGGCGATGCTGAGCAGCGTGAAGATCGACCAGGCGGGGATGATCGCGCCGTCGAACGAGCCGAACTCGGCCAGCTCGCGGATGTCGAAGGTGCCGGCCGTGAAGCCGAGCGTGAGGATGCCGACGATCATGAAGGCCGACCCCAGGAAGGTGTAGAGGACGTACTTCCAAGCGGAGTAGATGCGGTTGCCGCTGCCCCAGATCGAGATCAGGAAGTACATCGGGATCAGCTCGACTTCCCAGAAGAGGAAGAAGAGTACGAGGTCGAGCGAGCTGAAAACGCCGAGCAGGCTCGTCTCGAGGATGAGGAGCCAGACGAAGTACTCCTTCGGGCGTAGTTCGATGCGCCACGAGATCAGTGCGGAGACGAGGCCGAGGAAGGCGGTGAGCAGGACGAGTGGCAGCGATAGGCCGTCGAGACCGACCGTGTAGTTAAGATCGAAGTTGGAGATGCTGGAATCGAGCCAGGTCGTGCTGTCGATGAATTGGTAGCCGCCAGCGCCGCGGTCGTAGTCGATGAACAAATAGGCGACGACACCCAGGACGATCGCCGTCGTGACGGCGGCGATGTGTTTGGCGGAGCGCTCCTGGTTCTTCGGCAGCGTCGCGATGAGGAGCGCGCCGACGAGCGGGAAGAAGATCGCGAAGGTCAGCATCGGGCCTGCCTCACGGGTTCACCACCAGGATGCCGACGACGGCGGCGACCGTGCCGAGGAACATGACGCCGCCGTAAAGTTGCA